>ERZ795061.86-NODE-86-length-87943-cov-9.639507_pt1 | contig 87943 bp, 86 predicted proteins | sample MGYA00375145_ERZ795061 | MGnify/ENA primary metagenome ERZ795061 (study PRJEB30190, sample SAMN05720144) | anaerobic digester metagenome | isolation source: active sludge of municipal wastewater-treating anaerobic digesters | place: USA | collected 2014-12-22 ... | reverse complement strand
AATATTTTTTTTCATGGAAGACCTAGCTACTGTATGAATTTGTTGCTTAATTATTTGTTAATATCTTACATCAAGATCACGTTTAAGGTGTTCGGCAATATCTGCTCTCTTGTTGATTAACTTTTCACATTCTTCCAAGGTGATATCATATCCTTTCTGTTTAAACCACAATCTGAGGGATATTGAATTTGTTTCTTTATTATTGATAATATCAGAAAACTCTTGGCCAATGTTACTGTTGTTTACATTTAGTGTGACAAATTCAATAAAATCTGACATAACAGTCTCCTGATAATAGAATTTTTTTATTTATTAAAGATAAAATAGTATTGTCAACTACTAAATGTTTTTGTTAAAAAAACTTATTACAATTGTTATAGGTAATAAAATGATAACAACAACCCGGTTTTATGAACAAAACTATCCTGATTTTTTTGATGGATGGTCGCCAGACCATCTCCATTATGGATTATGGTTCGATGACACCAAAACACACGAGGAATCACTGCTTAATCTGTCACGAGAAGTCTCAAATAAACTCGATATCAATAATGGAGATATTATACTTGATGCCGGATGCGGAGTGGGAGGAACTAGTAGATATATTGCTGAAAACTTTGATGTCTCAGTTATTGGAATATTGCTGTCGCCGACACTTTGTACAACAGCACGGCAATTATCGGAGCAGTCTGATTATAAGCATCGGTTGACCTTTCACCTGATGGATTACACGAAAACGGATTTTAATAATGAAACATTCAATCGTGTTCTGGCCATTGAGAGTGTCTGTCATGCAGATGATAAGAATTTATTCATCAAAGAGGCTTTCAGAATATTAAAGCCAAGCGGGAGATTGGTTGTCTCTGATTTTTTTTTATTACGCAACCCTGATAATGATAAGGAACATAGCTACTACCGCAGGTGGTGCGACGGCTGGGCAATGCCCGCCTTTGACCATATAAATGATTTTAAAAAAAAGTTGGTTGATAATGGATTTGAAAATATAACTTGTGATGATTATACACGATATGCATTAAAAAGCGCGCAAATAATGAAAAACCAGGCTTATGACCGCTTGCCACTGACATTTATCCAACATCATCAGGGAAAGATCCCGGAGACAAGATTAGCTCATGTTCTGGCAACATACTGGCAGGATGATTGTCTCGAATCTGGCCTTTGCGGTCATCTCATGTTTGCAGCAGATAAAAGATAAAAAATTCAGTGCATCACTACTGTTGCCAAAGGTTTGATGGGAGGTTCATTCCTGACCTGTCATTGAAAGATATATTCCGAGAAATGCTGAATCGGCAGGGCTTTAAAGATGTTGAATATTATGATAAAACTGATCTCCTTAAAAAAAGCGGGAAGATGATGTATGGCGGAGCGAGGGAGCGTCTTCCTGATGTTTATAAACAATATAATCGGGGAGAGTTGCCGCAGTCCAGACTGGCCCATGTACTTGCCACCTATCGCCAATGGGAATGCATTGAATGGGGCATCTGGGGTTTTGGCATGTTTGTGGCAGATAAGGTGATTTAATCATGCATTTTAAGCGTTTATAAATATTTTGGAATATATGCATATAGACAATGTCATCATCGTCGACGAAAAGGACAACGAACTGGGAACAGCGGAAAAAATGGAGGTCCATCATGCCGGGAAACTGCATCGGGCCTTTTCGATATTTGTCGTAAATTCCCGGGGCGAAATGCTCATTCAGAAACGGGCCGATGGCAAGTATCATTCCGGCGGACTGTGGTCAAACGCCTGCTGCGGTCACCACACACCCGGGGAAAGCCTCGATGCGTCGGCTCACAGAAGATTGCGGGAGGAAATGGGCTTCGATTGCGATTTTAAAGAGCTTTTTGCCGTAACCTACCGGGCCGGGCTGGATAACAATATCATCGAGCATGAGATCGACCATGTTTTCATCGGGGTGTATGATAAGGATCCTGCGCCCGACCCCGGTGAAGTGTCCGAATATGCATGGGCAGACACAAAACAGCTTGCCAATGACATGAAAAAAAATCCGGAGCGGTACACGCACTGGTTTAAATTGCTGCTGGAAAAGGTCATGATGAAAATACCTGCTGTACCGGGCGGAGAGACAACAAGGCGCCGATAACTATCAGTAACTGAAAATCGCTAAAAACCCTCCGCCATGCTGAAAAATATTTCACTTCTAATCCTGCCCGGACGTTTACTGCAAACCGGCGCCACGAGGGGAATTTATTATTGACATAGTATATACCATGATATATATTATATATATCCATGACCGCCTGCGACCATGGAACGCTGTATCCCGGCGCGGTCTGTCCCTGCCGTACTATAGTTTCGGCAAATGCATCTGGGCAAGAGGTGTGTGATGAACACGGCTAAAATATTTGTAAATGGAAGAAGCCAGGCGGTGAGGCTTCCGAAGGAGTACCAATTCAAGGGCGATGATGTGTTGATCCAGAGAGTGGGCGATGCCGTTATACTGGTGCCCCATGAAAAATCATGGGAGGTGTTCCTCCACGCCCTGGATAATTTCACCGATGATTTCATGAAAAGCGGGCGCAGCCAGGGCAAAAGCCAGGAAAGGGAAACGTTGTAATGTATTTGCTAGATACCAATATCTGCATCTATATAATAAAAGAAAAACCCGCCAGGGTGCTTGAAATATTAAAAAAAAAGATAAAGCATCGTATCTGCGTATCATCTGTTACCGTTGCGGAGCTGCAGTACGGCGTTGAAAAAAGCAGATGGATTGAAAAGAACAGGGTTGCCCTGTTGCAATTCCTGTCCATATTCACAATTGTAAATTTTGATGATAAGGACGCCGTTGAATTCGGCAAAATAAAAGCGTATCTGGAAAGAAAGGGGAGAATTATCGGGCCCATGGATCTGTTGATTTCCGCTCAGGCGCGGTCGAAGGATATGACATTGGTGACAAATAATATGAAAGAATTTGAAAGAATTAATGGATTGAAACTGGAGAACTGGGCCTCGCGGTGATTGTAATATTCAAAAGAAGATTGAATACTTGTGCATCATAGTTAAAAACATGAAACCTGCCAGATCAATTCTCGAAAAATGCGCGGCAGTCAGCTTTGGAGCAATTGACGCCGGTTGCGCCGCCGACTTCTACCGACGCCTCAACGGCCAGGTAACGGACCTGTGCCGCTCCCTTCCCAAAAGCATGCAGGCCGGGGCAATGGTGTTCCTCATGGAGTACGGCCGCGTCCGGGTCGGTGAGGCCCTGGACTTCTTCAAGCACTATTATGCGCCGGCGTGGTCGGTATTATACTGGATAACGGCGGAAGCGAGAGCGGCAGGCACATGGCCGGATAAGGATACGGATGACGCCCTCTGCGGCCAGGCCATGGCCATGGAGCTCCACTCTCTTGACGACCACCTGGTGGACGGCGGCATCCCGGTGTCGCATCTCACCCTCCTGGTCCGGTCCCAGGCGTGGCGCCGCATGAGGGACGCCATCGACCGCTTCTGCGCGGACCTTCCCGGCGGGAGGGATGCCGCGAACAATTTTATCGATGAGTATTACAGCGGCATCACGAAGCAGGAGGCCCCGGGGGACCTTGACGCGTACTGCGAGCTCTTCCGGAAGCAGATGGCCACCTGGGTGGTCATGCCGGTCCTCACGGCGATGAAGACCGGCGGGAGTGAGGAATTCGTTTCCGGGCTCCGGCGGGGCTACGAGTCCTTTGGCATAGCCTGGCGCCTCCTTGACGACATCCAGGACCTCGGGGATGACATGGCGGACGGCACCCGGAGCGCGGTGTACGTCTGCCTTGATGACAGGGGGCGAGCCCTGTGGGATGAAGGGGGTCAGAGCAGGGGTATAGACGCGGACAGGAGAATCGAAGCGATATGCGCCATGATCCATAATGAAAAGGTTCTTGAAACGGTCGCGGCACGGATTGTGTCGGAGCTTGATAACGCGGCAGCCCTGGCGGCGGGGATCGGGCTGACGGGACTCGCCGGGGAGTACCGCGCTCTGGCCGGTCCGGTAAGGGGTTTCATTGGATAATGTGAACAGCGAAATACCGGGACATATCCGGGACTCGATTGTCAAAGACCTCCTCAGCGTCGAAGTATCGACGCGGTGCAACAGCTCCTGCGGCCACTGCTTCGCCCGGGCGGGCAGGGACGCTCCCATTGACATGACCATCGAAACAGCCCTGGCCGTGGCCAGGGAAGGGAAGGACCTCGGGTACCGGAATTTCCACATCACCGGCGGCGAGCCGCTGATGTGGTCGCCCCTCTTTGACCTCATCGGGCAGGTCCTGGCCATGGGATACGATTCGGTCCTGGTCAACACCAACGGCACCCTACTTGCCGCTGACACGGCGCGGCGCCTGTCAGGCTTCGGCGGCCGCGTCACCCTCTCCATCAGCCTCCAGGGGCCGGAAGAGCTCCATGACCGGGTGCGAAGCGGCTCCTTCAGAGCGGCCCGCGCCGGCCTCGAGCGGGCCCTTGCGGCGGGGATCGGCGTGTGCGTCTTCACCGCCGTGGGGAAGGGCCTCCTCCCGGAGCTCCCCCGCTTCGCGGAATTCATTTTTACCGCCTATCCTGACGTCATGGAGCTCACCCTGATACAGCTCATCCGCGTCCCCGGCGATGCCCTTGACCTGTCGGCGGACCTCCTTTCACCGGAGGATTTTCTCTCCCTGGTGCGCATGACGGCCCTCCTGAACCTGTACGGCTACCGGCTTACGGTGCTCCAGAACCCCCTCGCCACGGCCGCGTCCCGCGCTTTGGATCTGCCCTGGGTCGCGCCGGCCCTTCCGCTGCACCGGGGCGGCGGCGTCATCGTCTTGGCCGACGGCAGTATCACCCTGGCCCATTCCTCGCGGGATTCCTTCGGGTCATACGGGGACGGCTCCCTGAAGCGGGTGCTCTCGTCAATCGAATATCAGAAGGCGGTGGGTCCCGATGATGATGCGTGCTATGGGTGCCGCTTCATGGCGCTGTGCAGGGAGAATGGCATGGTGCGTCCCTCGGAGTGGTTCCGCTCCATGGGCCGGCCGGGGCAGTTCTGCAGGGACGTGATGGCTCTGGCGGTTCCAGTGTCGCAGGAATAAAGCACCGATAACTATCGGTGTCCGTGGTGTCAGAGTAATTCAGTCAGGTCTTAATCCGCGCTTTATCCGAAAAAATATTTCAATTTCACTATTACTATTCGTATGTATCGATGTAGAGGAACGGTATTTATATGTTGACCGGGTAGTATATTAGTAGTATATTGGTAGTATGAAAGTGAAAACATCCATCACGTTATCAAAAGAATTGCTGAAAGAAATCGACAGAATCACGTCAAAGTCGGGAAACAGGTCGGTTTTCATCGAAGAGGCGGTACAGGCATACCTGAAGGGAAAAAAACGACAGCTTCGGGAAAAGGCCGATATCGAAATAATCAACCGTTCATCGGGTGAATTGAATACAGAGGCGGAAGATATACTGTCTTACCAGGTAAAAATTTGAAGCGGGGCGATTTGTATCGGGTATATAAAGGGTCACGGCACGATCCGAAGTACTTTCGCGTCTTTGCCATAGTCAGCAGGCAGGCTTTGATCGAATCGAAGTTTTCCACCGTCATGTGCGCCCCGGTGTATAGTTCCTACCTGGGGATTTCCACCCAGGTACCGGTTGGTCAGGATGAAGGCCTGAAGCACAACAGCTGTATTTACTGCGATGAAATTATCAGCATACCGAAATCGTCCCTTTCGGATTATGTGGGAACTCTCCCCGATAGTAAAATTGAAGAACTGAACAGGGCGCTTGCCATCGCGCTGGATATTGAGTGACGGCGAAGCAGCTTTACGGCAGAGCGTGGTTTGAACCCCACGCTGCCATGTTATCATTGCTTTTTAAGGTGCCGGATGACCTCTTCCAGGTCGGGGATCTCCGGTATCTCGTAGACCCGGTACCATTCGATGTTCCCCTTTTCATCGATGAGGATGTTGGCCCGTCCCGATATTCCCGCTTTATCTATGAAGATATCGTACTTCTGCGCCACCTCGCCATGGGGCCAGAAATCTGCAAGGATATCGGTCTGTTCCAGCTCAAGGTAGTCGGCCCATTCCTTTTTGCTCGGCACGCTGTCGACGCTCATGCCCAGGGCCACGGTGTTAAGCTTTGACAGCTCGTCATGCTTGATGTCGAGGCTCTTCATCTGCACCGCGCATACGCCGGTCCATGCAAGGGGGTGGAAGGATAGGAGCACCTTCTTCCCTTTGAATGATGACAGGGACACCTCCTGCCCGTCCTGGTTCTTGAGGGTGAAATCAGGCGCCTTGTCGCCGATTTTAAGTTTTAGTTCTCTCATGATATATCCTCCAATTGTATATGAATGATATCAATATTAGATTATTATACAATATTTTTCCCCGGATGACAATAAAAAATTAGAAATTTAGTGAGTATTAAAATACTGTCTTAGCGTCTTCTCTGGGATGATGCTCAGTAATGGACGCGTGTTGAACAATAACAGGGTGATGACTGTTCAGATAATTTGCCGATCGGGAGATTTTTATACTTGCGCTTTCCATGCTCCGGTGCAATTCTTCATCAATCCCCTGCAGGGGAGACGGGCACCAAAAAACAGTTGAAGAGGGAACGCCATGGCATCCACTGAAAAGTATATCCTTGCGATCGACCTGGGCACCTCGGGCCCGAAGTCCGCGATCATCTCCACCAACGGCGATGTCGTCGACTCCGAGTTCATGGACGTTCCGCTCCAGCTCTTCCCGGGCGGCGGCGCGGAGCAGGACCCTGACGACTGGTGGAACGCCATCATGGCCACCTCGAAGAAGGTGCTGGCCAGGAAGCTCGTGCGCGCCAGCGACATCGTGGCCGTGTCCTGCACGTCGCAGTGGTCCGGCACGGTCCCGGTGGACGAACAGGGTAACCACCTGATGAACGCCATCATCTGGTATGACACGCGCGGCGCCAAGTACATGAAGGACGTGGCCAGGGGTCTCGTCAACGTTGAGGGCTTCGGGCTCCTCAAGGCCATACGGTGGGCCTGGCTCACCGGAGCAGTGCCGTCGCCGGCGGGCAAGGACCCCTTCTGCCATATTCTCTACCTCAAGAATGAGAAGCCCGACATTTACCGCAAGGCCTACAAGTTCCTGGAGCCGAAGGACTACCTGAACCTGCGCTTCACAGGGAAGTTCTACGCGTCGTATGATTCCATCGCCCTGCACTGGGTCACCAACAACCGGGACATCAACAACATCTTTTACGGCAAGAAGCTGATCAAGTGGTCCACCATCGACCCGGCAAAGCTGCCCGAGCTCAAGAAGGCGGTCGAGATCTGCGGCCCCATCAGGCCGGAGATTGCCGACGAGCTGGGCCTCTCCCGCGACGTGGTGGTCGGCATGGGGTGCCCGGACGTCCACTCCGCCGCTATCGGATCGGGGGCGGTGAAGGACTACGAGGGTCACATCTACATCGGCACCTCCTCCTGGATCATCTGCCACGTCCCCTTCAAGAAGACGGACATATTTAATAACATAGCGTCGCTCCCCTCTGCGCTGCCGGGACGCTACTTCCTGGCGAACGAGCAGGAGACCGCGGGCAAGTGCCTCATGTTCCTCCGCGACAACCTGTTCTTTCCGAAGGACCAGGTGTCGAAGGAGCCGGCCCCGGCGGGCGTGTACGACCGGTTCAACGCGGCCGTGGCCGAGGTGCCGCCGGGAAGCCACAAGGTCATGTTCACGCCGTGGCTCTACGGCGAGCGCACGCCCATCGAGAACGAAACCGTGCGCGGGGCCTTCCTGAACGTGTCCCTTGACACCACCCGGGCCACCATGATCCGCGCGGTCTACGAGGGCGTCGCCCTCAACAGCCGCTGGCTCCTGAACTGCGCGGAGAAGTTCATCAAGCGGCCTTTCCCGTACCTCAACTTCATCGGCGGCGGCGCAAATTCCGACGTCTGGAGCCAGATCCTGGCCGACGTCCTCGGCAGGAAGATCCGCCAGGTGAAGGACCCGATCACCGCGAACGCCCGCGGGGCGGCGTTCCTCGCGGCCATCTCCCTCGGGTACATAACCGTTAACCAGATCTCCGAGCGGATCGCCATCAGGAAGGAGTACGAGCCGAACCCCGCGAACAAGAAGATCTATGACGAGCTGTTCGGGGAATTCGTGAACTTCTACCAGACGAACAAGAAGATGTACCGGAGACTGAATAAAAGGGAAGAGTGACCCATGAATCTAAACATCAACACCATCGAACGCATCATGAAGCGCTTTGACCCGCGCCTGGTCGAGTCCTTCATGAAGCTCCTGAAGTCCTTCTCCCTGACCAGGAAGCTGATTAAGTCCCTGGTCCAGAAGGAGGGGGCCGCCCTGATGAAAGAGATAGAAGCGACGCTCAAGCCGTACCGGGGTTCCCTCCCGGGCTTCGCGGCCCTGCCCGACAAGGGGATGCCCCGCAGGGAAATACTGGACCTGATGAAGGACCTCCGGAAGCGCGAGGAGTCGAAGTGGAAGAAGGGGATGGTGTCCGGCGCCGTGTACCACGGCGACGCGGGCCATGTCGATTTCCTGAACCAGGTGTACGCCATCAACTCCCAGGCCAACCCGCTTCACATGGACGTGTGGCCGAGCATCATCAAGTTCGAGTCAGAGATAGTTTCCATGACCGCCGCCATGCTCGGCGCAGGCGGGGCCTGCGGTTCCGTCACCTCGGGCGGCACGGAAAGCATCCTCATGGCCATGAAGGCGTACCGGGACCGGGCCAGGTTCGAGCATGGCATCAGGAAGCCGGAGATGATCGTGCCGGTCACGGCCCACGCCGCCTTCGACAAGGCGGCCCAGTATTTCAACATCAAAATCATCAAGGTGCCGGTGGATGACCGGTACCGGGCCGACATTGCCGCGGTGAATAAGGCGATCTCGCGGCGCACCATCGTCATCGTTGGCTCCGCCCCGTCCTTCCCCCACGGCATGATCGACCCTATCGAAGAGCTGTCGGAACTGGCGCGCGGGAAGAACATCGGCTTCCACACCGACGCCTGCCTGGGGGGGTTCCTCCTTCCCTGGGTGGAGAGGCTCGGGTACCCGGTGCCGGCCTTCGACTTCCGCCTTCCCGGCGTCACCTCCATGTCCGCCGACACCCACAAGTACGGCTACGCGGCCAAGGGCACGTCGGTCGTGCTGTACCGCGATACGGACCTCCGCCACTACCAGTTCTTCAAGACGCCGGACTGGCCCGGCGGGCTCTATTTTTCGCCGACCATGGCCGGGAGCCGACCCGGCGGCCTCTCCGCCGCCTGCTGGGCCTCACTGGTTTCCATGGGCGAGAAGGGCTACCTGGACGCGGCGAAGAAGATCATGGCCGCCGCGGACAAGATCAGGAAAGGAATCGCGGCCATGCCGGAGCTCTATATCCTGGGGGACCCCCTCTGGGTCATCGCCTTTGCCTCGAAAGATCTCAATATCTACAGCGTCATGGATTACATGACGCGGCGGGGATGGAGCCTTAACGGCCTGCACAAGCCCTCGTGCGTCCATATCTGCGTCACCCTGCGGCACACCCAGCCGGGCCTCGCGGAGCGCTTTCTCAGGGATTTGAAGGCCGCTGTCAGGTACGTCCTCAAGAACCCCGACGAGAAGGGCGACATGGCACCCATGTACGGCATGGCTGCCTCCTTCCCGGACCGCGGCCTGGTATCCGATGTGCTGGATATCTACATGGATACCCTGTACAAGCTGTGATTTCACGCCCAGATCCTAATTTTTACCCTCATCCCCCCGGCCCCCTCTCCCATTAAGAATTGAATAAAGGAGAGGGGGTGGTTAAAGAGTAGCCCTCTCCTTTTTTCACAACTAAATGGGAGGGGGGCGCACCGGAGGTGGTGAGGGGATAATAAAATACAGCAGAGCAGGTGTCAGAGTAAATTTAGGTTTCAGTTAAATTTCTATACAATTAATAATAATTGCACACTTTTAGAATTTCACCTATAAATTAATTCAATTTATCATAAAATTAATATTGACTTTTTAATTTAATACCGTTAAATTAACGTATATAAATAATACATCTGAATAATTGAAAAAAAAGTACAGGGATATCCATAATGCCTAAGGCAACCCGCAGCGTGGAAGAAGTTGAAGAGGTGCGCGAGAAGATCCTGGATCGGGCCTTTGAGATCCTTGTAAAAGAAGGATATGAGAGCCTTTCCATGGGGAAGCTCGGCGCCAAGATGAAAATGACCGGCGCCAATCTCTACAACTATTACGCCAACAAGGACGAACTGCTCATAGCGATCCATAAAAAATCGTTCCAGATGATCCACGATAAAATCCGCACTGCCGTGAACGGTGCATCCACTCCCGCAGAGCGCCTCGTCGCGCTGGCCAGGGCCTTCGTGGACTTCGGCACCGAGAATATAAATATATACGACATTATGTTCAACAGGCCGATCCGGCAGTACAGCGATTATATCGGAACGCCACAGGAAAAAATGTCCTACGAGGAATACCATAACTCGATCAAGGCCCTGGTTTTCGCCGTCACGGTGGTCAGGGATTTCATAGAGTCAAGGCCGGACCTAGCGACAAGCGACCCGAAGTTTTTAACGATTAAATTCCTGAGCGCCCTCCACGGGATCATCTCTCTCCACAACAGCGGCATTTTAAAAGAGATGGATGATAATCCCGACCTGGTCATGGACGCCATAATTGAAAACACGATCCGTTCGTTGACGGACTGACGGGCAACCGCGGTTGCCGTACAGAAATTCTGAGCATACCACAAGGAGATGAAGAACATGAAGACAACACAGCTTATCAAGGTATTCTTCCTTTTAATTAAAAAGACGATCTGGTTTTTGCTGAACCCGGTAAAGATGAATCACAGCAATTAGTTGATCCCCGTATCCGACGAATCTAGAAACCATAAGGTACTGATATGGCAGGTAAGATGAAGTACGTGCTCGCTGTCGACCTGGGAACCTCGGGCCCCAAAACGGCTCTGATATCGATTCACGGCGACGTGGTGACGGACGCCTTCGAAGAGACGCCGGTCATACTGATGCCCGGCGGCGGCGCGGAGCAGGACCCTGAGGGATGGTGGAAGGCCATCATGTCCACGGCGAAGCAGGTCCTTGCCCGGCGGCTGGTGCCCGCTGATGACATCATCGCGGTGAGCGTGACCACCCAGTGGTCCGGCACCGTGCCGGTGGACGGGAACGGCCGCCACCTGATGAACGCGGTCATCTGGATGGACTCCCGCGGCGCCGAGCCCCTGAAGGAAAAGCTGAACGGCTTCCTGAAATTCGAGGGATATCCCCTGACGCAGGTCTTCACCTGGCTGCGCCTCACGGGGGGGGCGCCGGCCCTCTCCGGCAAGGACTCCATCAGCCATATCGTGTGGATACAGAAAAACTGCCCCGACATATACCGGAACACCTACAAGTTCCTCGAGCCGAAGGACTACGTCAACATGCGCCTGACGGGCAGGTTCGCCGCGACCTTCGACTCGATACTGCTTCACTGGGTCACCGACAACCGGGACCCCGATAATGTCGATTACAGCGATAAGCTCATACGGATGATCGGCATAGACCGGGAAAAGCTTCCCGACCTGATCCGCGCCGTCGATGTTTTGGGCCCGCTGAAAAAAGACGTTGCATCGGAGCTCGGCCTCAAGCCCGGCACGCCGGTCATCGGCGGCACGCCGGACGTCCAGTCCGCCTGCGTCGGGTCCGGCGCCGTGCGGGACTACGAGGGCCATGTCTACATCGGCACCTCGTCCTGGATAACGGCCCACGTCCCCTTCAAGAGGACCGACCTCCTCCACAGCATGGGCTCCTTCCCGAGCCCGATACCGGGGCGGTACCTGATCCTCACCGAGCAGGAGTGCGCCGGCAAGTGCCTCATGTGGCTCAGGGACAACGTCCTCTACCACAAGGACGAGCTGCTGCAGCAGGAAAAGGCGCCGGACATCTACAAGGTCATGGACCGGATCGTGTCCCGCATCCCGGCCGGCGCCAACAACGTCATCTTCACCCCCTGGCTCTACGGCGAGCGCACGCCGGTGGAGGATCGGCACATCCGGTCGTCCCTCTTTAACCTTTCGCTGGAGAACACCCGGGAGGACATCGCCCGCGCCGTGTTCGAGGGCGTGGCCCTGAACCAGAAATGGCTCCTCACCTATGTCGAGAAATTCATGAAGCGGCCTTTCCGGTCACTCAATTTCATCGGCGGCGGGGCCAACTCTGACGTGTGGTCGCAGATACTCGCCGACGTGATGAACATCACCATCCGCCAGGTGAAGGACCCCATCTTCTCCAACGCCCGCGGCGTGGCCTATCTCGCGGCACTGGCGCTGGGGCACATCTCCGTAGAGGACATCTCGAAGCACATCAAGATCAAGGCGGAGTACCGGCCGAACCCGGACCACCGGAAAATCTACGACAACCTGTACCGCGAGTACGTGAACCTGTACAAAACGCAGAAAAAGGCGTGCGCGCGGATCAATTCAGTTAAGGCCGCCGGCGCCTGCACTCCGGCGCCGCAATTTCAGTAATACGAAGGAGACACCAGAAGCATGGAATACAACGAAATAATGTCGCGGTTCAAGAATGTCCTGGCCATACCGCCCAGGCCGCTCCCGGCGGACGCGATGGAAAAGTACCGCGCGATGTACACGGAAAAAAACAGGAAGTCCCTGGAGATGTTCGAAAAGGCGAAGAGCGTCATCCCCGGCGGGGTCGAGCACAACCTGAGCCAGAACCACCCTTTCCCGGTGGCAATGGACCGGGCAAAGGGCTACCGGGTCTGGGACGTCGACGGCAACGAGTACGTTGATTACCTGATGTGCGGCGCGCCCATCATCCTCGGCCATGCCTTCGAACCCCTGGACGAGAAGATCATCGACATCATCAGGACAAAAGGACCGGCCACCGGCCTTACCTCGGAATACGAGATCATGGCCGCACAGGAGATCGTCAACCACATGCCGGCGGTGGAGATGGTCCGGTTCCTCCAGTCCGGCACCGAGGCGGACATGGCGGCGCTTCGCATCGCCCGGGCCTATACCAACAAGCAGAAGATCATCAAGATCGGCGGCAGCTACCACGGCTGGTCTGATCAGATGGTCTACTCCCTGCACGTTCCCAATTCCGGACCCCTCTACTCGAAGGGTATCACGAAGGAAAGCTACGCCCACATCATCGACGTGAAGCCGAACGACTTCGACGGCCTGGAAAAGGCCTTCAGGGACAACGCCGGCGATGTGGCCGCCGTGATCGTGGAGCCGATCGGCGGGGAGTCCGGGGCGCACCCGGTCCACCCCGACTGGAACAAAACCATGAGGGCCCTGTGCGACCGGTACCAGTCCCTCCTCATCTTCGACGAGGTGGTCACCGGCTTCAGGCTCGACATGGGCGGCGCCCAGAAGCATTTCAATGTCATGCCGGACATCACCGTCCTGGGCAAGATCATCGGCCACGGCTATCCGTCCTGCGGCGCCGTCGCGGGCCGGAAGGAAGTCATGAAGGTGTGCGCCGGCGGGCTGGGGGAAAAGATATACGTCGGCGGGACACTGGCGGCCAACCCGATCACCACGGCGGCCTGCTACTATGCCATCAAGTACATGGTGGAGCACGACGCGGTGAAGAAGGCCACGGCCTATGCCGACCGCCTCACGAAGGCGATGAACGATCTCTTCGCCACGCGGGCTGACCTGGGATTCTTCGTCTACAATTTCGGTCCCATCATGCATTACGTGACAACGGGGTTCTTCTCGGTGGATGTTTCCGCCCCCGACGCGCTGAAGCAGGTCCTCACCCGCAAGGCGGTCGCGGACAGCTACCAGATCGTGACCTCGGCCCTGGGGCTCTGCTCACTGGCCGGGACGAGGATGTACACCTGCATGCAGCACGATGACGAAGCGCTGAAAAAGACCCTGGATGTCTGGGAGCAGCTGCTCTCGGCGATCCCGAAGGGATAAGATATTTTAAACAACAGTTAAAAGGAGGCGTATATGACGAAGGAAAAAAATGTATGCGAACAGATAGATATCTATGCCGACAAGCCGATTGCGATACCCGAGGCGATCGACATGGAAAATCATGTGATCGCGACCTACTGGATCCAGGCCGATAAAGGCATGGACATGTCGGTAATCGGGCAGGTGCTTGCCATCGAGCAGACCACCGGAACCTGGACCCCGGTGCCGGGCGAGACCCCGGCGATCCGGTGCAAGCACGTGGCAAAGGTGATCGGCGTGTACGAGGCGCCCTACTATGAATACGCCGTGCCGGCGGATGTCACCACCCGGCAGTATATCATGCAGATAGCCTTTCCCTCCGCCAACATCGAGGACCAGCTCCCGATGCTTCTGACCGCGGTCATCGGCAACATATCCATGGTGCCCAATTTCAAGCTCCTGGACATCAGGTTCCCCAAGGCCACCCTGGACCAGTTCAACGGTCCCAAGTTCGGCATCGACGGCTGGTGGAAGGCCTTGGGACTCGAGAAGGGGCGTCCCCTTCTCAACAACATGATCAAGCCGTGCAGCGGTTACCCCCTGGAAGTGGGCGCCGAACTCTTCAGGCAGGCGGCCCTGGGCGGCTGCGACGTCATCAAGGACGACGAGCTTATCGCCAACATGAAGTACAATGATGCGGTGGAGCGGGTCAAGACCTATATGAAGATCGAAAAGGAGGTCTTCGAGGAGACCGGCGAACACACCCTCTACACCGTGAACGTCACCGACCGGCTGCCGCGGATGTTCGACCTGGCCAAGCGGTGCATCGACGCCGGCGCCAACGCCATGATGGTCAACTACCTGGCGGTCGGCCCCGAGGCGATGCGCGCCCTGGCAGACGATCCGAACATCAATGTGCCCATCCTGGCCCACATGGACGTGGCCGGCGCCTACTACATGTCGCCGAACCAGGGGATCGCGTCGCCCCTCATCCTGGGCAAGTTCGCCCGGATCTGCGGCGCCGACTCCATCGTGCTTCCCTTCTCGCTGGGCGGCAAGGCCTTCTACATGCACGACCGGTTCATGACCACGACGAGGAACCTGATCTATCCCATGGGGAACCTGAAGCCCACCATGCCGATGCCGTCCGGCGGTATCACCCCGCAGAACGTACAGGATATCATGAACGCCCTCGGCAAAGACATCATGATCGGCTCCGGCGGCGGCATCCACGCCCACCCGATGGGTCCGCGGGCCGGCGCCCGGGCGCTCCGTCAGGCCATCGACGCCGCCATGAAGTGCATCAAGCTGGAGGATTACGCCAAGGAGCACGAGGAACTGGGCAGGGCCCTCGGCACCTGGGGCAAGAAGACGGATTTCAAACTCTAGAAAGGTTTACAGGGCCGGCGGGGGGCCGTTCCCCCGCCGGTTTTTGCATATGCGCGCAAGGTATTGCGCGCATATTGTTTATGGAAGCAAAGGATGATCAGCCATATGTTACTTCATGATGACCGGCGCCTGCCGCAGGCATGGGCCCCGTGGTTTTCCCACGAGTACATCAATTACTGCGTTGTCCAGGCCCTGCCGGAACTGATGGCGCTGCCCCCGGTGCCGGTGCGGGAGAATCCTGGTCCCGGCAATGCGGCGTGGCCCCCGGGTCCGAACCATGTTGACCTGTACCGGGAGCGCTACACCGATGTGCGCCGCCTGGACCCGCTCCGCTCCTTTGATTATGCGGTCAAGAACGGGGATTTCGGCGAGGAGGCGCCCCTCCATGCGGTCATCGAGCCGTGGAAGGTGCTGGTCGGTTACAGCACGGAGCCGGACCTCCGCCTTGACTGCGACCTTGATCTCAACAAGCGGCAGAAACTCACCGGCGGCTCCCATGGCTGGCGCCACATGGAGTTTCGTCTCCTCGGGATGAAGATTGGAATTGTCCGGGAGTCTTTCCGGCATCACCGAGACCTGGCGCGGAAGGCCTTCAATCATGATAATGATTACTGGGGATGGCGGTACCTGTCACGCTGCACCCATTACCTGGCGGACATCGGGAACCCCTTCCACGTCAAGGCCCTCCCGGCAATGTATCTTCTCAGGCATATCGCCTCGGCGCGGGATCTCTTTACGACCGTATCGGCGATTCATAAAAGCTACGAGCTGTATGTCGAGCGCCGGTTCAGGGAAGGATTCGTTGCCTTCGGTGATGCCCTTGCACGGGGTGCCGCAGAGGGGACGCGGGCTGTGACCGATATCGATCGCGCCATGGCCGGTTACCGGGGGAGGGCCGCGAAGCGCCTCGATCCGATATTCAATTTTTTCATCGACCGCTATGGAAACGATCTCGTTGACGCGTTCAGGCGCGGGGATTCGGCGGGAAGCGAGGATGCGTCGTTCCATGTTTCGCGGTGCTCCGCCGAGGCGTCCCGGATCATCTTCAGCGATGCCGGGGCATCGGCCCTGGGGGATCTGGACGGGATTACCGTGGATATCCTCCATGATGTGGGGACCATGGTGGGCGCGCTTCTATCCGGGTTTGCCCGGGAACGGACCGTTGCCGTACAAGACGTGTTCCGGCGCGCCCTCTGAAATCCTTCCATGTAAAATATATCTTGATCCATAACGGGCAATCGTGTAGATGTTGATTGACGGAGACATAAGACAGCAGTGCGGGGGGTGAGGATCATGGATATGTCAGCATTGTCGGATTGCATAATTTCCCTTGAAAAGTCAGCGGATATATTGAGTGATTTCATGGGGTCCATTTCCGAAGATGAGCTGAAGGTAAAGCGCCGTCCCGGCTTCTGGTCGATACGGCATCATCTGTTCCATCTCGCGGAAACCCAGGATCTGCTGTATAAGAGGCTGGTCCGTTTCAAGGAAGAGGAGAGACCGGTCATAACTCCCTATTTCCCCTCCGAGGACAAGGAGAGTAAAGCCTTCACGTCGGCGGAGGAGGCCCTGTCGGTGTTCATGGCCCTGAGGAAAAAGCAGGTTGAGCTGATCAGGTCCTATGACGAAAGCGACCTCCGGAAAGAAGGGCTTCATCCCGAATACAGGCAGTACAATATCCCCATCCTGGTGCGGCACATCCTCATGCACGACTACTGGCACATGTACCGTATGGAAGAGGTGTGGCTGACCACGGATGAGTATCTTGAAAAAGAATGATTCCTACTCGATCTTTGTCCAGTCGACCGTTTCCCCTATAACGGCAGCTTCCTTGTCCATGGCTTCGTCGGAGTGGTACTTGAGGCCGGCCTTTTCGATTTTTATCGACCCTTTATCCCTGATGTAATAGTACGCCTCATGGTGGCTCGCAGCTACCATCTTTTCACCGGCATCTCCTGTTGGTTTTGAAAGCATGCCTCCGCCCTGTTCGGGCTTGTAGTGAATCCTGCCGTTGCAGGTGCAGGTGTAGGTTTTGTCTGGATTTTCCACCGCTATGTAAAAGATGGTCCCCCGGACCGATGCCGTGACCGTGGGCGTCTTGATGTACATGTCGCCGGTGGCGTCTTTGTTCCGGATTATCGCCCCGAGGGCGCCCCTGGAAAGCTCGAGGTTGCTTTCGCGGGTCGTGACCCGGTACAGGAGCCTGGTGCTCGGGGCCAGGACCATAAGGTTTTTTCCCGCGATGATTATCTCACACGAGGACTGGTCTCCGGTTTCTATGACATCGCCGAAGCGGACCGTGCCTCCTGGGGTGGCTTTCTTGCCATTTAAGGTGACTTCGCCTACGATGAATTTTACCTTGCCGTCAGTGTTTTTCCCTGGCATGAATTGCTTACAAGAAGAGATGGCGGCGGCCGTTGATGCGATAATAATGGCTGCGAGCAGGTTTCGTAGCATGGAGAGCCTCCTGAATGGGAATGGGCCGCATTCTACAGACATTCTTCTCGGGAGTCAATTATTTATTGGGTATCGCTGGGTAATGGGTGTTCCCGCGCCGGATGACAGGGGTGCGGGGCCTTGTCGGTCTTCCGGGAGGCAGGAAAAATCTCTTGCCAATATGCCGGCCCGTTCATACTGTGGCGTTCCGTTATATATAGGTTTTTCAAGGAGATCAACGTGAAAGTTGGAATCATGGGCCTGCCCCAGTCCGGCAGACGCACCTTATATGCCCTCCTCACCGGAGAGAGGGCCGAATCGATAAACCCCGACGGCAGGGACTCCGTTGTCGGCATAGCGCCGGTGCTGGACCCGCGCTTCGATAATCTGGTGGAGATGTATCACCCCAAAAAGGAGACCCGGGCCCGCATCACCGTTGAACTCATCCCCGCCCTTGAGGAAAACGCCATACGTGAGGGAGCCGTGTTCAGGGACATCGCCGGCACCGACGCCCTCTGCCTGGTGGCGCGGGATTTCAAGGACGACCGGGTGTATCACGCCAAGGGAAGCGTCAACGCGATGAGGGACGTTGACGCGATCATGTCCGAGCTCATCATGCACGACCTGATCCTGATCGAGAAGCGCCTGGAGCGGATCGCCGAGGGGAAGAAGCGGGCGAAGGACGAGCAGGGCCAGAAGGAGGAGCCCGTGTTCATGAAGATGAAGGAGCACCTTGAGAAGGACCTGCCCCTCCGTGTCATGGATCTGGGCGCCGAGGAGAAAAAGCTCCTCACCGGTTATTCCTTCATCACCATGAAGCAGATGATCGTCGCCCTGAACGTTGGCGAGGGGGACATCGCGGCCACTTCCCTCACGGAGGCGATAAAGGAAAAATACCGGGGTCATGACGTGGCGCCGGTGCAGATATCGGCGCGCCTCGAGGCGGAGATCGCCGCCCTGGAGACCGAGGAGGAGCGCAGCGCCTTCATGAAGGACGCCGGGATCGCGGAGCCGGCCCTGGCGCTGCTCACCCGCGCCCTCATGGCCTCCCTGGGGCTCATCTCCTATTTCACCGTGGGCGAGGATGAGGTGCGCCAGTGGATGGTGCGCCGCGGCGCAGCGGCACCCGAGGCCGCCGGCGTTATCCACAGCGATATCCAGCGCGGCTTCATCCGCGCGGAGGTGCTCAAGTACGGGGACCTGGTATCCCTCGGCTCGGAGGAGGCGGTCAAGAAGGCCGGTAAACAGTACGTCATGGGCAAGGACTACATCGTCGAAGACGGCGACATCATGAATTTCCGGTTCAACGTGTAGGGGTATGAATGTATTTTTTCTGGACTTGTAGTATGTTCGCCCGGGTAATTATTCGCTTCTATCAATCTTCTCCTCTTTTTTCTCTTCCTTATCCTTGTAGCAGTATTTGCACCCGTGGATCAGTATCTTCCTCTTTCCCTGCTCCTCCACCTCTGACGCGTACAGGGCCTCGTATTTCGTCAGCTCCCTGCCGCAGAGGGGGCAGAGCCTGGTGCCCGGCGCGCGGGGCGTGCTGAAGTAATCGACCCGCTCAGGGTTCACCGTGGGCTCGGGATTTTTCTTTTCCCGCATCTCCTTCAGCTTTTCCTTCCCCGACTGGTACGTGGAATAGAGGTAGATGAATGCCGTGGCGCCGATGATGAGGCCGATGAGGTAAAGGATTTCGGTCATCACGCCTTCCTTGTGACAAAGTTGACCATGATGGTGTTGTCCCGGGGCGGGTCAACGGTGTAGTCGCCGCAGATGTCCAGTATCTGGAACCCGCCCTTTTCGACAAGATTTTTCATTTCGTCGATCGTGTAGATGCGCTGGAGGTGCTCCTCCTCTGATGTTTTGCCGTCCCGGGTCAGCTGGAGGGTTGAGCGGACCAGTCTGGTCTTCGGGTCATAGATGTTGCCCCATTGCACGGAACCGTTCCGGAGGGGGTACCGGGAGACCTTGCCGTCGAAATTCTCGTAAATGTTAAACTCGGTGGTGATGTCGAACATGAACACGCTCCCTTCATGCATGACGTCCCGCACGCAGCGGAACATGTTCAATATATCGGCAGGTTCCAGCAGATAATTCACGGTGTCGTGGACTGAAAAAATGAAGTCCATTTTTTTTGCCAGGTAAAAGCGGGTGATGTCCGCGCAGAGTATGCGGAAGTTCAGGAACGCCCTGGTCCTGGCGACCCGGAGCATCTCGAATGACCTGTCGATACCGAAGATGGTGTACCCGTCGTTGGAGAATTTCGCCCCGAACCGTCCGGTCCCGCACCCCAGCTCCAGGATGAGCTCCGGCTTCCTGACGTGATACCTCATGATGGAGACGATGTGTTCGTACCATTCCTGGTAGTCCACGTGGCGCAGGAGATAGTCGTAAACCGGGGCGATGTCAGTGTAGGGTTCCATGGGTCGTCCGATAATGTCAGCGGTATAATACACGCCTCGAGATATGTAATTATAATTCAGGCGTCCTCCCCTCAATTAGTCAATGAAAATAACAGGTACATGGTTGGCATAGATTCCCGGGAGGGACGCTACAGCGGTTTTTTTGTTGATTAATAACATGCATTGATTAATGTGTAGTGGTTTCCCGTCGGAGAGAAAGCTCCGCCGATAACCTGTAACAATGAATCAAATTAAGGGAGGAATCCATAGTGAAAAAAATATCGACGCGTCTGGCAATTATCCTGGTAGCGGCCATGGCCGCGACGGGCTGCGGATACAACGTCATGCAGCAGCAGGAGGAAGAGGTGTTCAAGGCATGGGGGGACCTGGAGTCTGCCCTCCAGCGCAGGGCGGACCTGATCCCGAACCTGGTGCAGGTCGTCAAGGGCTATGCCAAGCATGAGCGGGAGACCCTCACCGCCGTCATAGAGGCGCGGGCCAAGGCCACATCGGTCCAGATAAACGCCAAGGACCTGGGGAACATGCAGGCGGTGCAGAAGTTCCAGCAGGCGCAGGGCGAGATATCGTCCGCCCTGGGCCGCCTCATGGTCGTGGTCGAGAGGTATCCCGACCTGAAGGCGAACGAAAACTTCCGCGACCTGATGCACCAGCTCGAGGGCACCGAGAACAGGATCAACGTCGCCCGGGTCCGCTACAACGAGGCGGTGAAAACCTTCAACTATTCGATCCGCAGTTTCCCCAACAGCGTTACCAACGGGATCCTTCTCCACCTTGAGAAGAAGGAGTACTTCAAGGCTGACGAGGCGGCAAAGAAGGCGCCTGAAGTGAAATTTGAATAAGGTCCGGCGGTGACCATGAAACGCCTCGCCGCCCTGTTCGCTCTCATCGCGGGACTTGCCGTCCTGCCCCTCCTGGCCCTTGACGTGCCGGCCCTGAAGGGCCGTGTCAATGATTACGCGAACATGCTTTCGCCGGAAACGGTGACGTCCCTGGAAACAAGGCTTGCCGATTTCGAACGGAGCGACTCGACCCAGATTGTGGTCCTCACCGTCCCGTCGCTCCAGGGGGAGGTGCTGGAAGAGTTCTCGATCAAGGTCGCGGAGAAATGGAGGATAGGGCAGAAGAAGCTGGACAACGGCGTGATACTCCTCGTGGCGAAGGAGGACCGGAAGCTCCGCATAGAGGTCGGCTACGGCCTCGAGGGGAAGCTCACGGACCTCCGCGCTGGCAGGATCATCGACAACATCATCAAGCCGTCCTTCAAGGCCGGCGATTACGATAAGGGGGTTTCCGACGGCGTTGACGCCATCATGCAGACCGTGAAGGGCGAGTACTCGGCCGTGGACGCCCCGCCTCAGGAGAAAAAAGATTTCAGCTCTTCTTCGGTGATGACCCCGGCGATTTTCATTTTTTTCTTCATCGGCATCATCGGCAAGATAAAAAGGATACTCGGAGGGATCGCCGGCGCGGTGATCATACCGGTCGCGGCGGTTGTCCTTTTCGGCTTCAAGCTCTTCATGCTTCTCCTGATCCCGGCAGGTTTTCTCGTCGGGCTTGTCATCCCGACCCTCATGACGCTATTATGGTTCTTCGGGGGCTCCGGGGGCGGGGGCCGTTTCGGGGGAGGCTCGGGCGGCGGATTCAGCGGCGGCGGCGGCAGCTTCGGCGGCGGCGGCGCTTCAGGAAGCTGGTAGGAAGGAGGATGCGATGAAAAACCTGGTTAATAGATTTTTAACTGAAGATGAAAGGGCACGGATAACCGATGCGGTAAAGAAGGCCGAAAAAAGCACCTCCGGCGAGATCGTACCCATGGTCGTTTCATCGAGCGACAGGTATCCCCTCTCCGGCGTCATCGGCGCCCTGGGCCTGTCCATCCCCTTCGCGCTCCCGGGCGCCTACCTCCTGGGCCCCCTGGTCGGGATGGGAAGGCATGATATGTGGGTTTTTCTGGGCGTCGAGACCGCGCTCTTCCTCTTCGCGCTTTTCCTGGTCGACATGATACCATGGCTCAGGAGGCTCTTTATTTCGGGTCAGGAGATGCAGGATGAAGTGCGCACGGCGGCCCTGGCGAGCTTCTACGAAAACGGCCTCCATCGAACCCGGGATGAGACCGGGGTCCTGATCTACATATCCATTTTCGAAAAAATGGTGTGGGTCATGGGCGACCGGGGCATCCATGGCAAGGTCGGCGATGACGCCTGGAAGGAAATCGTCTCCATGATCACGGAAGGAATAAAAAACGGGAAACAGGCAGACGCCATATGCCGGGCCGTTGAACGGGCCGGCGAGATTCTGAAAACACACTTCCCCATCAAGGCGGGTGACAGGGACGAACTCCCGAACCTGATCGAGGGGAAGTGAGCGGGTGCGCGGCACTGATTTATTATTGACAGAATAGCATCTTCCGCAATCTATTCATTGGTCAGCGGTAAGGTCCGGACCAATGAATTGCAGTAAAACAATAAAATCATTTCTGGCATTGTTGCTCCTGGCGTCCCTCGTTGCGGGCGGCGCCATGGCCGCCCGGGGCGCCGTCGTCAGGGAATACCGGGAATATTCCGCGGAGCTGTTCACGCAGGAAAAGAAGTTCGCCCGCGTGGCGCTGCGGAGGTTCCGGATGGACGGCACCGAGTGCTACCTGGCCGTTGACCCCGACACCCTGGGGACGGAAATAGCCCCCGTGGGGAAATATCTCATCCTGAAAAAAACCTTCAACGAGATAGCCATCCGGCGGAAGGATACAGCCTTTTTCAAGGCCATCCGCTTTGCCGGGCAGAACTCATGGCGCCTGCAGAACGCGGGGCTGATCCATATACCCGCCAATGACCGGGACGTGTATGTCACGGCGGATCTCTGTCCCACGAGGCTGCCCCTGGACAGGAGCCCCTTTATCAATCTTATCGCAGAATACGGCCCGTACCACAGGCCGGTGCCGGTGGCAATAGCGGTGAGCGGCATATGGATGGAAAAGCACCGGGAAGACCTGAAGTGGCTGGATGGTCTCGCAAAAAACGGTGACCTGTCCATTACATGGGTGAACCACACCTATAATCACCGCCACAAGAAGAGGGTCCCCCTGTGGAAGAACTATCTCCTCGATATCGGCACCAGGCTTGAGGACGAGGTCATGAAAAACGAGATCGCCATGGTCGAGGCGGGCCTGGTCCCGTCGGTCTTTTTCCGCTTTCCCGGCCTGGTCTCCAACAAGGCCCTCTTCGCCGGGGTCAGCGGCTACGGGCTTATCCCCCTGGGAAGCGACGCCTGGCTCGGCAAGAAGCAGTGGCCCGTCGCCGGGAGCATTATCCTGATCCACGCCAACGGCCAGGAGCCGGTGGGGATCAGGCGCTTCCTCTGGTTCCTCGGGAGCTGGAAAAAGGATATTGCCGGGGGAAGGCGGTCCTTCGGGGATTTGAAAGAGGGCCTCCGGCAGGCCATGAAAATGTATTGACACGGCGCCATGGTTTTTCGTTCGATTAACATTGGAATTACTAATTAAATCCCCCCCGACCCCCGGAGGGGGTGCCAGATTAATGGCTATGGCCGAATTATTATAAGTCCCCCTCAGGGGTATTTAGGGGTGTCTTGAACAGTAACTCTTTATATATGGAATGAACCAATGGAACTCCCATCATCATATGATCCGAAACAGACCGAGGAAAAATGGTACCGCCTCTGGGAAGAGGGAAACTACTTTCACGCGCGGGAGGATGACGGCAGGGAGCCTTACTGCATCGTTATACCGCCGCCCAACGTCACCGGAACCCTTCACATCGGCCATGCCCTGAACAACACGCTCCAGGATATCCTCATCCGGTGGCAGCGGATGATGGGCAAGTCGGCCCTCTGGATGCCGGGCATGGACCATGCCGGCATTGCCACGCAGAACGTGGTGGAGCGCCTCTTAAAGGAAGAGGGCAAGAGCAAGGACGACCTGGGCCGCGAGGCCTTTGAAAAGCGGGTCTGGGAATGGAAGGAGCATTCCGGCGGGCAGATACAGAACCAGCTGAGGCGCCTCGGCTGCTCCTGCGACTGGGAGCGTGAGCGCTTTACCCTGGACAAGGGCCTGTCCCGGGCCGTGCACACGGTCTTCGCCTCGCTTTACAAGGAAGGCCTCATCTACCAGGGCTACCGCATCATCAACTGGTGCCCGCGATGCGAGACCGCCCTCTCCGACATCGAGACCGAGTACCAGGACCTGGAAGGACATCTCTGGCACATCAGGTATCCCATGGCGGGGTCGAAGGATTCCATCGTGGTGGCCACAACCCGGCCGGAGACCATGCTCGGCGACACCGGCGTGGCCGTGAACCCGGACGACGAGCGCTACAAGGACATGGTGGGCAAGATGGTGGTCCTCCCCCTGATGAACCGGGAGATACCGATATTTGCCGACCACTTCGTGGACAAGGAGTTCGGCACCGGCCTGGTGAAGGTGACCCCGGCCCACGACCCGAACGACTTTGAAATGGGCAAGCGCCACGGCCTGGAAGAGATCAACATCCTGGACAAGAACGGGTTCATCAACGAGAACGGCGGGCCGTACAAGGGCCTGTCCCGCTTCGACGCGCGCAAGAAAGTGGTGGAGGACCTGGAGAAGCTGGGCCTCCTCGTCAAGATAGAGAAGCACATGCACGCCGTGGGGCACTGCTACCGCTGCCGCACCATCATCGAGCCGTACCTGTCGAAGCAGTGGTTCGTCAAGATCAAGCCCCTGGCCGACGCCGGCATACAGGCGGTCGAGGACGGGCTGATCCGCTTCGTGCCCAAGAGCTGGGAGAAGACCTACTTCGAGTGGATGCGCAACATCAGGGACTGGTGCATCTCGCGGCAGCTCTGGTGGGGCCACCGGGTGCCGGCCTTCTACTGCGACGACTGCGGCCACATCACCGTGCAGGTGGAGGACCCCACGGAGTGCGAGAAGTGCAAGTCGAAGAACATCAGGCAGGACCCGGACGTCCTGGACACCTGGTTCTCCTCCGGTCTCTGGCCCTTTTCAACCCTCGGCTGGCCCGACAGAACCCCGGCCCTGGACAAGTATTACCCCACGAGCGTTCTCGTCACCGCCTTCGACATCATCTTCTTCTGGGTGGCGCGGATGATCATGATGGGACTCAAATTCATGGGCAACGTCCCGTTCCGCGACGTGTACATCCACGCACTGATCCGGGACGAGCACGGCGCCAAGATGAGCAAGTCGCGCGGGAACGTCATCGACCCGATCGTGATGATGGACCAGTACGGCACCGATGCCCTCCGCTTTACCCTGGCGATGCTGGCCGCCCAGGGGCGCGACATTATCCTCTCCGAGAAGCGGATCGAGGGATACCGCACCTTCTGCAACAAGATATGGAACGCCACGCGCTTCATTATGATGAACCTGGGAGAGGGCTTCAGGGAGCGTGACCTTGCTCCCGCCGAGCTCGAGGTCTTCGACCGGTGGATCCTGCACCGGCTCAATGAGGCGATACGCGGGGTCCGGCGCGGGTTCGAGGAATACAAGTTCAACGACGCGGCCCATGCCATCTATGCCTTCTGGTGGCACGAGTTCTGCGACTGGTACATCGAGCTCACCAAGCAGCGCCTCTATGACAAGGAAGGCGGTTCGCAGAAAAGCTCCGACGCGGCGCGGCAGGTGCTCTTCCATGTGCTGAAGAAGTCGATGCAGCTCATGCATCCCTTTATGCCTTTTATAACCGAAGAGATATGGGATAAAATCAAGGATGAGAAAGACGGCCTGATCCTGGTGTCGCAGTGGCCCGCGCCCCGTCCGGAGTTCGATTTCGTCGCCGAGTCAGAGGAGACAAGGCTCTTCCAGGAGATCGTGTACTGGATAAGGAACATCCGCGGCGAGATGAACGTGCCTCCAGACAAGAAGGCCTCGGTGGTATTCAAGACCGCCAGCGACATGATCGCGACAATCATAAAAAGGGAAGGGGTGCACATCAAGGCCCTGGCCAAGGTCGACAGCATCACCATGGATCCGGGCTACGCGCCATCGGGCACCGACGCATCCGCGGTCATGAACGATATCGAAATATTCATGCCCCTGAAGGGACTCATCGACTTCGACAAGGAGCGCGCCCGCATCGACAAGGAGATCGCCCGGGTCCGCGGAGAGCTCGACAAGGTGGAAAAGAAACTGGCCAACGAGAACTTCACCGGCAAGGCTCCGGCCGAGGTCATCGAAAACGAGAAGACGAAGCGGGCCGAATTCGCGGAATTGCTCCAGAAGCTCGAGCAGAGCCGAGCGAAGTTCAACTGATCCGCCTTACTGCTTGCACACCTCTTTCTGCTTCTCCGCGATGCGCTCGGCGAGGCGCCTCTTTCTCCGTTCCTGGGCCTCGCAGTTGCGCCGTTTTTCGTCTTCGGTCGAAAATTCTAACGGCGGCACCTCGACCGGCTTACCGTGCTCGTCGAGGGGGACGAAGGTGAGATAGGCCGACGCCGTGTGCCGGGTCTCGCCGGTGATGAAGTTTTCCGCCTCCACCCTGACGCCGATCTCCATCGACGTTTTCCCCACGAAATTTATCGTTGCCGTAAGTCGCAGCAGGTCGCCCACGAAGACCGGGCTGTGGAAGTCAAGACGGTCGATGGAGGCGGTGACCACGTTCCTGCCGGTGTGGCGCGCCCCCACGATCCCCGCGGTGTTGTCTATGAGCTTCATGATGGAGCCGCCATGGACGTTGCCGGCCAGGTTCGCGTCCTGGTGGGTCATGTGCTGAACTATGGTGATGCTTGAATCGCTGACTTTTTTCATTTCTTTCCTCCTTAACGGCAGCAGGTCCCCCCATCGGAACAGATCTTCGTGTTCTCGACCTGGAGGGTGGTGTGCCGTATTCCGTACTTTTGTTCCAGCATTGAATTGACGTTTCGTATTATATCGTCGGTATCGCTCCCTCCCGACCCGGCCGACACGCAGATGTGGCACGACAGGAAGACTTCCGTTGAATTGATCGACCAGATGTGAAGGCCGTGAACGCTCCCCACGTTAAGGACGGCCTCGATGTCGCGGTACACGTCATCCGCGTCGATATGTGCCGGGGTCCCCTGAAGGAAGATCCTCATCGAGTCGCGTATGATGGAGAAGGAGCTCCCGGCGATCATGGCGACTATGATCAGGCTTATGGCCAGGTCCACCAGGACCAGGCCGGTGACATAGAGAATGACGGCGGCGCCGATGACCGCCACGGACGAGACCGTGTCGTACAGGAGGTGCAGGAAAGCGGCCTTCATGTTCAGGGTCCGGTGGCGGTCCCTGAGGAGGAGGAGCATTGAAAAGAGGTTGCCCGCAAGGCCGATAAAGGCCACCGGCACCATGACCTTCAGGTTTATGGACACCGGATTGAGATAGCGCTCCACCGCCTCGTACACGATGTAGAGACCGATGACGAGGAGCGACAGGGCGTTCACCAGGGCCACGGCCACCTCGAAGCGCTTGAGGCCGAAGGAAAATTTCTTGTCCGGCCGCTTTTCCGACACCCGTTCGCCGGCGTAGCCCATGATCAGGGACAGCACGTCGGAGAAATTGTGCCCCGCGTCGGAAATCAGGGCCAGGCTCCCCGACAGGAGCCCGCCGGCGTATTCGGCGATGGTTATGATCGTGTTGAAAATGATCACCAGCACCAGCCGGCTTCCCGTGGCATGATGGTGGTCGTGGCCGTGGAAATCGTGACGGTGGCCGCTGTGATCATGGTTGTGAGATTGTTCTTTCATTTCCGCTTTCCCGTCATTCATTGATATGCTCAAATCCCTGGTTAATGATCTGCTTCACATGGTCGTCGTCCAGGGAATAGCAGATGGACCGCCCGTTTCGCCGGTACCTGACCAGGCGCGCCTGCTTGAGGATGCGCAGCTGGTGGGATATGGCCGACTGGTTCATCTCCAGGAGGGCGGTGATGTCATGGACGCAGAGGTCGGACCGGGAGAGAAGGTAAAGTATCTTGATCCTGGTCGGGTCCCCGAAGACCCGGAAGAATTCCGACAGGGTCACGAGGCTCGTTTCGTCGGGTATCGATTCCTTGGATTTCTTAGCGTCCCGCTGCTTTTTGCCCTGCACGGATCCCGCTGCCGTGTCCGGTGAATGATGTGTCCTGTTCATGCCGACCCGCCTTTAATAGATATATATGATCATATATTCATATATTCATAAAAAGTCAAGTAAAAATTCAATGCTGCGCGAATGATTCCTGCATGATTTTTACATTATAGGCCCTCCCGTTGAAAACAATGGTGGGGAACGGTAATTAAGGATGAATTAGCATGTCTGGGTATTACACGGTGCCTTCTCTGTCCATGTTCACTGAAAAGCCGCGGCATGATGTTTTCCGGTTTATTGAACAAGCCTCGCGGGACGGGCTCTGCCGGGGCCGGCTGTTATATCGAAGGCTGTCCCTAAAAAATCGCTGGACAGAACTCCGGCAATTGTAAATAGAAGACTCAAGAATAATAATTTGAGGAAGGGCATGATAAAGGTAATAACATATGGAACGTATGACCTCATGCATATTGGCCATATCAATCTTCTCAGGAGAGCGAGAGAACTTGGGGATCATCTGACGGTGGCTTTGTCTACGGATGAATTTAACGCCGTGAAGCATAAAACGTCCTTTTTATCCTATGAGCACCGGAAGGCTATTCTTGAGGCTATCCGTTATGTTGATCGTGTGATACCTGAGGAAAATTGGGAGCAGAAAATCAGTGATATAAAAAAATATAATATCGATATATTCACGATAGGCGATGACTGGGAAGGCAAGTTTGATTTTTTAAACGAGTATTGCCGGGTTGTCTATTTACCCAGGACAAAGAATATTTCCACAACATTGCTGAAGGAGATTATCAATCTGTCAAACGACAGCAAATGATCAATGTCCCACAGATGAAACGAATAGTGTTTTGCATCAATGCAGCCGTGATCGCGGCCTTTTTTTTCTCCCTTGAGGGGAATGCTTCTCCCAGGCCCAGGATGCGCCCTCCGGCAAAACCGCGGAACCGTGTCGCCGTCATCAAGAGCAGGTATGACGACGTGAACAAGGTCCTCACGGCCTTCCGCATACCCCATGACGTCCTGACGTACCGCGACCTGGAGACGCCGAAAAAAATAGAGCGGTACCGTTCGCTCTTTGTGCCCAGCGGCGTCGATTATCCGATCGAAGAGATGCTGGACGTTTACGCGAATAACTTCAGGTTCAAGTCCGTGGCCCTCAAGCCCGATTTTTATGAAGTCGATAAGGACAAGGTCGCCAGGACGCTGAGGCGCTTCGTGAAAAGCGGCGGCTCGGTGTATTTTTCCGGGTACAGCTACGAGTTTCTGCAGAAGGCCTTTGACATGCTCGAGTTCTTCAGCAATTTTCCCTACATGGGCATGCCGGCCAGGCTCGAGGCGTCGGTATTCAATGACCTCTCGCGCTTCAGCACGAAGAAACGGATGGCCCTCTACATGGACCACCCCGGGTGGATCGCCATCAAGGAAGTCCGCGACGCGGAAATCATCGCCTTCGCCACGTTTGAAACGCCCCGCGGCGTGCGCTCCGGCCCCGTGAGCTTCCTGGCCCGCCGGGGCAGCGGCGAGCTCCTCTATACCAGCTATGACAGCACCGTGTACAGTGATTTCCGGCGGTTCAATATCTACCGCGTCGCCGGGGCACATATCATGGAGAGGCTCGAGGACGAGGCGCGCCGGTGGGGCCAGGCCGTCACCGGCAGGATCGTCAATGCCATGCATGATGGTGAATACGCCGAGACGCACCGGCTGGACCTGGCGAAGGGGAACAACACGATATACTTTTTCTCGGAAAAGGATTTCTACCAGATTGATATCGTCGACAGCCGCCTGTCGCTGATCGAGTCCCGGGACCTGTTGCAGAGGGAGCAGATATTCACGGTGAAGTCGGCCGGCGACGATTACTGCTACATCAGGCTCTACCCGTACTCGAACGACCGCTTCGGCATGTACGGGGTCGTTTCCGCATCGGGAAGGAGGATAATCCCCTACCTGAACTACATCCTCGCGGTCCTGGGGACGATAGCAGCGGGCGGCATTGCCTTTGCCGTGTACCGCCTCTTTTTCACCCGGGGATATTCGGGACGGGGCCGGTTATAGGGGAGCCTACTTCCTGCCGATTTCATCGAGGAAGGCGATGAACTGCCGGTAGAATTCCTGGAATTCGTCGTTTTTACGAAGCTCGCGGAGGTTCGGTTTCCTGCCGTTCATGATGTCGCTCATGTGCTGCGTCAGGACATAGAGGGGACCCGACATCCTGTTTGTGAGGCGTATCAGGTAGAGAAAGAGGCCCAGGCCGAGGAGCACGCCGGTGATGATCAGCACCGTGAAGAGGACCCGGTTCAGGTTCAGTATCCTCTTCAGCTGCTCGACATTGGTGTGCATCAGGGCGATGGTCTCCATGTGCTCCTCGATGGCCCGGTCCTGGTCGCGGTATGCCGTGGAGTCCCGCCTCTGGGCCGATGATGTCATGAGCGTTTCTATGGTCTTCTTGTTTTTTTCAATCGACGCGTTGAGGTCGGTGATGGTGGCGGATATCTGCCTGTTGTTGTCGGAGGATATGATCCCCGTGACCGCTATGATGAGTATAAAGGCTATAATGATGATCCCGATAATGCGGAAGGTCGTTTTAAGCTGGAAATTTTTATCAATAATGGTTTTCCGTCTCGCCATGGCTTCAACAACTCCTGTAGGATAGAGCCCGGCCGGGTTTTCCCGGGGCCGGTATCGGATGGCAGTAAACCGTAAGAGTCTGGGGCTGGCCGGGGCTGCCTGTCAAGCAGAAATAGTTGCGACGCTTTCCAAGAAAAGTTGTTGCATTCAGGCCGGATTGCTAAAAAAGTATTATAACTATTCGGAGCCATTGCATGGGAAGAGTGATATCCGTCTCCAACCAGAAGGGGGGAGTGGGAAAAACAACGACCACGGTCAACGTCGCGGCCTTTATCGCTGACAGGGGCCGGCGCGTCCTCATCATAGATATCGACCCGCAGGCCAATGCCGGGTACGGCGTAGGGGTCAACGCGGTCGAGAGTGAAAAGACCGTATACGAGGTCCTCATTGGAGCGGTGCCCATCAGGGAGGCCATCATACAGACCGGCCTCCCCAACCTGGACCTGATACCCTCGAACATACACCTTGCCGGGGCGCAGATGGACCTGATGGACGTGGAAGGGAAGGAGTTCATTCTCCGGAAGGCCATGCAGGACATCCGGGGCGAGTACGACTATGTGCTCATAGATTGCCCGCCCTCCCTCGGCATACTTACGCTGAACAGCCTCGTGGCCGCGGACTCGGTCATGATACCCCTGCAGTGCGAGTATTATGCCCTGGAGGGGCTGAGCCAGCTTCTGCGGATCATCGCCATGGTGCAGGAGAACCTGAACCGGAGCCTTTCCATCGAGGGTGTCGTCCTGACCATGTACGACTCGCGGACCAACCTCTCGCAGCAGGTCGTGTCCGACGTGCGGGAGTATTTTTCCAGCAAGGTTTTCAAAACGATCATACCGAGGAACGTGCGCCTTTCAGAGGCCCCCTCCTTCGGAAAACCGATCGGTCTCTACGACAGGGGAAGCATCGGCAGCGTCATGTACGAGAATTTGGCAGAAGAGGTTATAAAGCATGGCTAAGAAGGTTCTGGGTAAAGGCCTGTCAGCGATCATCACGTCATCACCCACGCCGGTGGAGGCCCTGGAAAAGGGCATTGTTCAGAACGCCGAGCTCATCGTCGAGCTCGCAGTGGATTCGGTGCTGCCCAACCCGGACCAGCCCCGCATGACCTTTGACGAGCTGGAGATCAAGGGGCTGGCCGCTTCCATACAGGCGGTGGGACTCCTGCAGCCGATCATCGTCCGGCGTACCGGGGACAACTACTACGTGGTGGCCGGCGAGCGCCGCCTCAGGGCCGTGAAGCACGCCGGCATGAAGAAGATCAGGGCCATCGTCATCGAGGCCGACGAGGTGAAGAACCTGACCCTCGCCCTCATTGAAAACATCCAGCGCACCAACCTGAATCCCATCGAGGAGGCCGAGGCGTACAAGGTCCTCATTAACCGGTTCAGCCTGAAGCAGCAGGACATCGCGGCCCAGGTCGGCAAGGACCGGGCCACCATAGCGAACACGCTGAGGCTGCTGCAGCTTCCATCCGAAATCCAGGAGTCGCTCTCTTCCGGCGATATCAGCACGGGCCATGCGAAGGTGCTCCTGTCCGTGAGCGGCAGCCGCCAGATGGAGCTTTTCCGGGAGATACTCAACAAGGCGGTTTCGGTCCGGGCCCTGGAACAGCTGGTCCAGGAAAGCGAAAAGAAGCAGAAGCCCGGCAAAAAAAAGCCGGGCAAGGACGCCCATATCCGGAAGATGGAAGAGGAACTTGTGTCGATCTTCGGCACCAAGGTCGAGATAAAGCACGCCTCCGGCAGGGGCAAAATCGAGATCAGCTATTATTCGCTGGATGATTTTGACCGAATCCTCGACCTGATAAAGAAATAATCTTGACTCCGGGACGGTGCGCCGGGTATTTTTGAGCATACAGAAAAAATGGGGTTTGGGCCATGAACCGCGATGATGGGGCACGGCAGTATTTCGAAAAGCTGAAAATAATTGAGAAGTTTTGTGCAGGCGACACCGAGACGGCCAAGAAGATACTGAAGGGCGAATTCACCGATATCGTCGTCCTCAAGGGAAGGTTCAAGGACAACGAGGAAGAGAACTTCGGCCTCTTCATCGTCATGTTAAGCCGTATATCCCGCAGCGTGGTGCTGGCGAAGTCCGTGGTATCCCACACCGCCTCGGTCTTTCATCACAAGCCCTTTGATTCGTGGAAGGCATTTTTCGCCAAGCTGGAAAAGGAGATCAGCGAAGCCGAGATCGACACCGAAAAGATGCAGACCATCAACGGGGTCCTCGAACGGCTGGCGGAGCTCAGGTTTTTCCAGAGCATTTTCGAGTGGATCGATACCAACGATATCATGAACCTGACGGACAAGTTCCAGAAGATCATCAACAATGTCCTTGATATCGAGGACTCCCGCGTAGTGCTCGATTTCGAAAATATCACCTCCCTTGTCCTGTACGAAGAGCGGGGGATCAAGCCCGTATGACCGGCAAACCCCGGGTGCGGCCGGGCTTCGCCGGGATAGAGAGGCCTCAATAAAAAAGCCCCGCACAATCACGGGGCTTTTTTGATGTCATTGCCTGGCCGGCTGCAAAGGCGGTTCCTACCGGACCTGGAAACGGTATCTCTTGTCGACGGAGCCGCTTCTGCCGAAGTGGGCCCGTACCTCGTAGGTGCCCGGCGCCAGGTTCATGCCGGAAAAGGTCATCTGGCCGTTTTTAGCGCTGTAGGTCCACTGGTACGACTGGTACCTGCCGTCCCCGTCCGCTGCCTTTGATATGTCGATCCAGCAGTTCCGGTATTCCGGCATGTTCTTGTAATACACGATGATAGGGTCGGCCGTGCCGTACACGCTCTTGCTGGTCCAGAGAACTGTCTGCTTCGCAGCATCGTTTTCAGCCGGTTTTTCCTGATCCGAGGCCTTGTCGTCTTTCTTTTCCCGGTCTTTATCTTTTTTATCCTTATGATCACCGTCTTTGTCGATTACTACGGCTTTGTCTTTGTTTTCCTGGTAATCCACTTCCATCCGCCTGAGGTCCTCCTCGCTCGTGCTGTCCAGGTTCTCAATGGGGGTAATCCGGGCGAAGCGGTTGAATTCCTTTTTTTCTTCGGCGTTCACCGGCCTGGTCTTAATGGAGCCCTTCACCTCGGCGGTTTTGCCGTTTTCGACGGTCTGCTCCTCATTTGTTTCTTTTCCTTCAGCAACCGTGCGGACAGCAACGGATCCGTCATTCACGGCCACAACGGATTCGTCTTTGCGGGATGTGACGCTGAATTCGGTGCCCCGCACCGCCGCCAGTGACGTTTTGGTGTATACCCTGAAGGTCGAATCCTTACTGAGATGGCGCACCCTTGAGAACATCCGTCCCTGGTCGATATAGAATTGCGAGTTACCCCTTTCAAGGAAGAGGCCCATGCTCACGGTCGTGCCTGCCTCGATCTTGATGACCGAGTCATCACCGATCTGGACTACGAGCAGGGAGTCCGGTCCGGTCCTGACCACGTCGCCATGCGCCAGTTCCTCCTTGTGCCTGAGTTTTCTGGCAGGCTCGCCGGCCCGCTCAAGGGTGACAGTGCCGATAACGAAGGTGGCCATGGCGCGGACCGGCTTTTTTTCATTAGCTTCCTTCTGTATGCAGGATGAAAAAAAGGCGCCGGTAAGCACCAGGGCTATGCTCATATATAGGGAAGTAACGCGCGTGACAGCTTGAGGTTTCATCAGAGTGCTCCTGAAAATAAGATGATGGGGATACTGTAGGCAGGGCACGGTAAATAATCAACATGAAATTTATTAATCGGAGCGGCGGTGCGATGCGACTGTTGCCATGGGCCGGTCATGATCTGCTGTCAGCATCGCAGGACAGTTAAAAGACCGCCTGTTCAGGCTGGGAAAAATATCTGAATCTATTCTTAAATCAATGTCAATGGGCGGGATTTATATAAAAAAAATTTGAAAAACGACAAAAATAATTTGCCGATCAAAAAAAACTTAAATAACTTTATAAGGTTTTGGATAAAAATAAATACAAAGATAAAAAAAAGAGAAAAGGATATGGAGGGTTTATGAAAAGGTTTAAAGCGGGCCGTCCTGTGCCCGCGGTTGTTTTTCTTTCGGTAATTATTCTATTCTTCGACTGTAAAGATCTCATATCATCAGATAAAAGTCATGGGAGCGCGGAAAACCTTCTCGGCAGCGCGGTCATATATGCCGCGGCGGCAGGCCGGAACGGCGGGGGCCCCGGTTCTTTTGCCGGTGACGTCTTCCTGCCCTGGGAAGGCGGGTCTTCGTATTATTCAAAGTGGACCCACGGTCCCTCGTCTGACCCGGATTATTTCCCCATTGCGGTATGGCTTCAACAGCCATGCAACGCGGAGGCTTACCGGGCCATAGGCATCAATACCTTTGTTGGTCTCTGGGATGGGCCGACGGAAGGCCAGCTCAGCCAGCTTGCCGGGAGGGAGATGCCGGTTCTCTGCTCCCAGAATGCCGCGGGCCTCGGCAGTTCCAGCAATACGGTGATCAGGGCCTGGACCCATATTGACGAGCCTGACAACGCCCAGGCGGACGGCCAGGGCGGATACGGGCCGCCGATATCCACGGAAACGGTTGTTGCCGGATACCGGTCAATGGTTGCCGCAGATCCAACCAGGCCGGTATACCTGAACCTCGGGCAGGGCGTGGCCTGGGACGGGTGGTATGGCCGCGGCGTGCGCACCGGCCATCCGGAGGACTACGCTGAATACATCAAGGGCGCTGATATCATTTCCTATGACATCTATCCTGTCAACACGCAGGACGCGGCGGTGAAGGACAGGCTCTGGCTCGTGGCATACGGGGTTGACCGCCTGCGCCGGTGGAGCAATTATACAAAACCGGTATGGAACTGGATCGAGTGCACCGACTTCAACGGCTCGGGAAAAAAGCCGACGCCGTCGGAGGTAAAGGCGGAAGTATGGATGTCCATCATACATGGCTCCTTGGGCATCGGGTATTTCGCCCACGTGTTTTCCCCGACCTTCATCGAGGCCGGTCTGCTGAGCGACGCCCAGATGAGGTCGGCCGTGGCAGCGATCAATTCGCAGATAACGTCCCTGGCGCCGGTGCTGAACACTCCCTCCGTCGCGAACGGCGTGAAAGTAGCCAGCAGCAATGCCGATATCCCGGTCGACGTCATGCTCAAGCGCTACAACGGAGAGACTTATCTGTTTGCCGTGTCCATGCGGCCCGGCATCACGACGGCGACCTTCACCCTGAGGGACTTTCCGGGCGATGCCGAGGCGGAAGTGATCGGGGAAAACCGCGTCAAGATATTTACCAACGGCGTCATGCGGGACTCCTTCACCGATTATACTGTGCATCTCTACCGCATCACCTGCAAGTAGCCGAAGCAAGCCATGCCCGCCATGATGGGGAGGGGCTCCATTCCGGTCCCTCCGCCGGCTACATTATTTCATAGCAGGTTTTGATGTCCATGCCCGGTTCCAGAAGGGGGAACAGTTTTTCCATTGTCTTCGGCAGGTTGCCCGAATGGGTTTTCAGCGCGTCCTTGTCCTGATATTTTTCATAAAACAGGATTGTGTTCTCCTCTCCGCGGACCGTGTGTGGGATGTATGCGAGGCATCCCGGTTCGGACTCCTTCACTTTCGGGACGATCTCTTTTAAAATCCCTATGGCTTCATCCATTTTTCCTTCCTTGACTTTCAGCTTGGCGATAAGTGTGATCATGGGGCGCTCCTTGGGTTTTATTTATTTCCATTGTCATCGCGAGCAAAGCGAAGCGAATTGTATTACCCCCTGACCCCCTGAGGGGGCACGCGGGAGATAGTGTGACATGGTAATTCAATATAATTAATACTGACAAGTAATTTTATAAACAATTCGCGCTATGACACATGCCCCCTATGGGGGACAGGGGGTGTTAAGATCATATCTCCGGGGAGCTTAACCATGGCCTGTTGGGGATTTGTTTCAATGACTCGGTCGCTCACTATGACAGCGCCTTCGCCGCGGCCAGGCCGGCGCAGTAGCCGGTGCTCCAGCAGATCTGGAGGTTGTAGCCGCCGGTGGGGCCGTCGATGTCGATTATCTCGCCGGCGAAGAAGAGGTTGTCGATGATGCGGGAACGCATGGTGCGCATATCGATCTCATCGAGGGAAACGCCGCCGGCCGTGATGATGGCCTTGTCAAAGCCCTCGATACCGGCGACCGTGGCTCGCAGGTCTTTCAGAAGATGGACGATCTTCGTCCGTTCCTCCTTTGTGACATGGCTCACGGTCTTCTGCGGGTCCAGGCCGGAAAGACGCACGATGACCGGTATAAGGGAAGCGGGAAGTAGCCGTCCCAGGCTGTTCTTGAAAAGACGCGTGGGGTTTTCCCCGAAGTCCCGACGGACCCTTTCGTCCAGGGCTTTATGGTCCAGGGCGGGCTTGAGATCGATGGAGAGCTCCATGGGAGAGGGGAGGAGCCCGCCGACGGTCCGGCTCAGGTCTATGATCACGGGGCCGCTCATGCCGTTGGATGTGAACAGGGCTTCGCCGAATTCCTCGCCGGCTGTCCTGCCGTCATGGATAAGCCGCACCGTCACGTTACGGAGGCTCAGGCCCTCGAGCTCGCCTATCCACTTTTCCTTGAGGATGACCGGCACCAGGGAGGGCCGCGGATTTATCACCGTGTGGCCCAGGCCGCGACAGATATCGAGGCCGGCACCGGTGGAGCCGGTCGCCGGGTAGCTGAGGCCGCCGGTGCAGAGGATGAACTGCTGCGCCTCGAAGCCGCCGTCGCCGGTTGTGATTCTCGTTATATGGCTGTTATCCCTCACCACGCCGCTGACCTCACGGCCGTAAAGGGCCCGCACCCCGTGTTCCTTCATGTATTCCTGGAGGACCCGGAGCACGTCAGCGGCGCTGTCGGACTCCGGGAAGACACGGTTCCCCCGTTCGACCTTGACCGGGCACCCGCGGCCCGTGAAGAAGCTGATGGTGTCATCGATGCTGAAGGCGTGGAGCAGTGAATGAAGGTAGCGGCCCTTCTTTCCGAAGTGTTCAAGAAAGCCCCGGACATCCGGGGCGGCGTTGGTTATGTTGCAGCGCCCCTTGCCGGTGATGAGAAGTTTCCTCCCCGGCCGGCGGTTCTTTTCGATGAGGATCACATCCGCGCCGCTGGCCGCGGCGGTGCCGGCAGCCATCATGCCTGCAGGGCCCCCGCCGATCACGGCAATGTCGCAGTTGAGTGTTTGTAATGCATCTTTCAACGGTCGTTCAGACTCCCCTGTCCCCACGATGGGGCATGTGGCATATCAACTCACAGACCAATTAGTTGACCACCGGGATGTTAAGAAAACTTTATATATGTTTCAATCACTATTTCCTTTGATGTGTAGTTTCCATTCTTCCCTATGACCGTAATACGAAGGAAAAGACCTACGCGGAAAAGACCCAGGAGATCTACGATTTCATGGCCCGGATGCTCTTTTAACCTCCGGACAAGCACCGAAAAGTGATACGATATTACGGGTTCTACGCGCACGGTATTGTAAAAAGCTCGGTCAGATAGCACGTAAGACCTGGGCACTGGCCATAAAAAACTCTTTAGACAAATCCGGAACCATGCCCTGATTGCGGCGCGGAAAAGCGGGAAATTTCACGGCCCCTGTCCAGGACCTTTCCTGTATACAGATGCTTTTTTGCTTCACATAAACGTCATTGTGTCCCGTGCTTCCTGGTGGATCAATGACCTTTTTCCTGAATAATTAAAGTTCCGCGCCTTTCTCCGGCAGATTTCTCTATTAAGTAAGATTGAGAAATTTATTATGCACCCACCGTCATATCTCTGGTTTCTATAAGCCCCATAGTAACTTCGGCTCATTTTGCTACATTTAGACTGATATTATCATATTTTTTAAAAAAAACTTGACACAAATAAGTGATAAATTAATCACATATATATCACACAAAAATCAGGGAGATCAAATGCAAATACGAATGGATGTATCAGACAAGCTGTATGCCAAATATAAAGATGTGGCTGATAAAAAAGGATACGCTGTAACAAAGCTCAACCAGATAATCTTTGAAAAGGCGCTGCGGGACTGGATCCTTGAAATGGAAAAGCAGTGGGTCTACATATGCGATGTGTGCGGTATTCACACTGATAAGGCGTATTATATATACAAGTATAACCAGGATGCCTATGAGGAGTGTGAAACATTGTGCGAATCATGTTTCCATGAGCAACGCAAGGGAGTGCCGAAGGATTGATTGTGTGAAAAGGGATCAAGTACGGAAAGGAGCAGGCCGGGTGAACATGGCCTGCCTGATGTTGCTTCCTGGATGCTGATTACAGGATTAAGCGCATGAATCCGGAGAGAAATATGTCGTGTGGGGGTATCGGGTAGTGCCCGTGCAGGTCGGCATTGAAGACAAGGCACCCCTCTGACAGTGAGGCATAGAAGAATTTTCGTGCATAAGGAAATCAATATGGAGGGCGAAAATGGAAATACGTGAAAAACGTTATGCGTATCTGGACAACGTGAGAAACATGATGGTCTGTGCCGTCGTCTTATTTCATATCCTGTGCATGTATGCGTATCCGATGATTTTCTGGTGGCCGGTTGTCGACCGTGAAGGGTCTTCACGGGTCTTTGAGTTGATCATTTTCATAATGGATATTTTTCTTATGCCGGTGTTGCTGTTCATCGCGGCTCAATTTATTATTCCTTCTCTGAGGGCGAGATCGGCGGCGGGATATGTAAAAAAAAGATTCCGGCGCCTGTTGATTCCGGTCTTTGTTTTTACCTTTTGCGCCGGTGACTTTTTCCATCAGTTTTTATTGATGCGTCTGGGGGGAACAGTCCCGGATTACACGCGGATTTTCACTGAATACTGGCGGGATTACATTAATTCCGGCGCGGTATCGTATATCGGCTGGGGAGAAACGCTTTTCCGCGTCGGCTTCAATATGCTGCATACCTGGTTTCTGAGCTTCCTCTTCTTTCTGACGCTGCCGGTTGTTGCCGCTGTCACGGTGTTCCGGTTAAAAAGAAAGGAACAGGAAGAAATCGAATCAAGAAATAAGATTATCATTAAAACGGTCCTCTTCGCTCTGCTTTCAGGAATTTTATTTTGCATTTTGATGATCTTACTGACAGTAAATGGCGTCAATCTGCATGCCTGGATGCGGATCGCGGGTATTATACAGTTTCGGATCAATCAATTTTTCATGCTTATACCTCTATTTTTCTTCGGACTTTATGTATACCGGAAGGATTGGCTCACGAGGGGTGATATTGGAAACTGGAAATTATGGGGGGCCCTGGCGGTTTTATTTCTCTTGCCGATTATCTATCTGGGCTATACGAAGTACCTTCCCGGAATTGAGCCTTTCATCAGGACGGCTGAGCATAACATGCTGACGGGAGATAATCTCCCCGACCCGGAGGTTTCAAAGGAATTCGGGCAGGTTTATACGCTGATCCAATTTACAATGTTGCCGGCATGTATTTTTCTTTTAATGTTTTTTATTTCCTTCGCGAAGCGCTTCGCGAACAGCCAAAACCCGATAACGGATTTCTGCTCGAAGCACTCGATAAATGTGTATATCCTTCACTACGTTCCTGTCATTATGCTGCAGTATGGTTTCATGAATCTGCATCTGCCGCCTGTCATCACGATCACGGCAGCCATGATAATAGTTGTTCCAGCTTGCCTCTGGCTGAGTTACCGCCTGGTGTATCCATACCCCCTGGTGGCCATAGGCCTTTTCGTTTCCCTCAAACTGATTTCGCTCTATCTTGGTTTCAATGTTTACCGCGGCGCTCTGCTGGTATTGCTTGCAGTTTCATGTGCCGGGGCTGCGGTTGAATCGGTGAGGCTGGTCATTGCCTCCAGAAACGGCGGATGGAATCTTAATCCGTCTTCGCGCTATATCCCGCCGGAGGGGTAGTCACAGGCGTAGCCTTGCGTCTGCAGATGCTTGGGCATGTTGAATTTCTTCAATTTTATAGCCCCAGTCCAGTACCTTTCCTGTAGACAGATGCCTTTTTGCTTCATATAAACGTCATTGTGTCCCGTGCTTCCTGGTGGATCAATGACCTTTTTCGTGGATAATTAAAGCAAAATTGCCTTGTCGTGTTGTTCCTCGCAATTACAAAAATTAAAAAACTTTATGCCATCGCATCCGCTTCCACCTTCACGATGAAAGAGAAGATAACGGTGACTGCCCCCAGTAACAGGAAGGCCGCCGCAAGGGAATGGTCCGCCAGGAGGCCCGTTACCGGGTACATGACCATGATGATGACCCGCTCGATCATGGAAACGCCGGAAAGGACCGTAGCCCTGTTTCCGCTCCCGATATGGCGGTTCATGTAATCGGAGAGGAGGGGCGAGCGCATCTGCCTGAGGCCGACGACCAGGAGAATGGCGGGCAGGGCATAGGCGGCATGGGCCGGGAAATAGAGGCCGCAGTAGAGAAGGCCGGGAAAAAATGCCGTAAGGAAGAGAAGCCGGTTGACGCCGATCGCGGCTTCTATCCTGCCTGCGCTGTTCATTAATATAATGCTGAAGATGTTGAAGGCTGCGCCGACGAATCCGTAGTAGACCAGGCCGATCCCGGCGGATTTGAGCAGCGGCTGGTAGAGCCAGAACATGAAGAAGGTCGTGGCCGAAATGAAGGTGTAGTTAAAGGAGAAGGCGCGGAGGCGGCCGTTCCTGAAAATGTATCGCAGGCCATTGATACCCTGGCGGAGGAATTTTTCGTCGATTTTTTTCCTGGCCGGCTCCCGCAGCGTCATGGCGGTGATGAATACCGCCAGCAGAACGGCGCCGGAAAGGATGAAGGTCAACGGGAGCCCCGAAGGATAGGGGAGGCAGGGTGAGTCCGCTATCATCGAACCGCCGATCAGGCCCAGGATGATGCCGGTGATTCCCGCTGTCTCATACCGGGAAAAGTAGCGCGCGCCTTTCGCCTCCTCGCCGATGGCTATGAGGGTGTCGTAGAGGAGGGCCTTGTCAGCTCCCGACAGGAGCGTTGTGCCCACTGCGCAGATGAAATCCGCCAGGAAAAAGACCCAGTAATTGTTGACCAGGCCGAAGAGGATGAAGGAGGCGGCCCCGAAGATCCCTCCCAGAGCGAGAGAATACTTCCTTCCGTATTTATCGGCGATGATCCCTGTCGGGATCTCAAGGACGAACATGAAGAAGGAGAAACTGGCTTCCAGGATGAATATTCTGGTGTAATCGATCCTTGCCCAGTCCAGGAAGAAGGGCACGGTGACCGAGCTGAAAAACATCATGTTTTTCACCAGGTTGATGATGTACATTTTGTATATGTTCGGTTTCATGGCGCTGTTTCATGTGAAGTCAGGGGTATAATCAGCGCATGACCCGACTTCCTGGATAAAGCCGTTTTCGAACCCCAGCTCATCAAGATAGCCGAGGCATTCTTCGTATTCCGTGACGGTGATGGCCCGGTTGATCTCGGGAAATTCGCAGGAGCGGTGGACCGGGTAATACTGTCCCATGAGACTGATCCAGGTTTCGTTCCCCAGGGCGTCGCGTATCCACGCGAGGATGTCCCGCACCGATTCGTGAAGACCGGGTATCACCAGGAGGCGGATGATCAGCCCCTTTACCGCGGTATTATCCCTGACTGCAAGGTCCCCCGCCTGCCGGTGCATTTCCATGATTGCCTTCTTCGCCCGCTCGGGATAACCCGGGGCTTCGGAATAGCGTTCTGCCGTGGCTGAGTCAAAGTACCTGAAATCGGGAAGATAGATGTCCACGAGCCCTTCCAGCATGCGAAGGGTCTCCGGTTTTTCATAGGCGTTGCTGTTCCATACGACGGGCACCCGCAGGCCCTTTGCCCTGGCCAGGCGGATAGCCTCTGCCGCCTGGGGCGTGAAGTGGCTCGCAGTCACCAGGTTCACGTTGTGCGCGCCGGCCTCCTGGAGGTCGATCATCATGGCGGCAAGCTCTTCGGTGGACCGCTCGGCGCCGCGGCCCTCGTGGCTGATGCGGTAGTTCTGGCAGTAGACGCACCGCATGGTGCAGTGGGAAAAGAAGATAGTGCCGCTCCCCCCCGTGCCGGAAAGCACCGGTTCCTCCCAGTAGTGGAGGCGGTGCAGGTTTACCCGCGCGGCGGGGCCTCCGCCGCAGTAGCCGGGAGCGATGCTCCGGTCAGCGCCGCATTCGCGCGGGCAGAGTTTGCAAAAGCTCATGGAGCTATCAATATAATCGGACATCTTCACAATGTGGGATGATTGTTGATGAACGTCAAGTGCAAAAGGGTGTTTCAACGGCATTACAACAGACCGAGTCCGGTGAATTCGTTAAGTGAGTCCGCTGTGAAATGAAAAGAAGGATGGAATTGTTAGAAGGTTATATATGCTTCAGGATTGGGAGGGTAGCCCCAGATTAGTTTCCAGCAGATGATAGTATCGGATACTTCCTTGGCAATAATGTAATTCTGAAATGACTGATAGTTATCGGTAATTTTTTTCTTAATAATTTGTCCAAGATAAAGCTTTACCGCATATGCCAATATTAATGAAACAGACATTTTAAGAATCTTTCTCAAGTCCAGGAAATACTCATATTCGTCAAACTTCAACAACAGGTGAAAGGTCCGCCAGCTTTCGGGTGTATTCCTCTTCTGGTATTGCACCATCCTGCCGATGCATTGCGGATCCGGCATATCTTCCATCACTCGTTTTATCAAGCATGCAATAAGCCGGGAGCGGCTTATCCCCTGTGACCGGGCCGCCAGGGTAATTTTTTCCAGTATATCGACCTGTATGTTTATTGTTGTTTCCATTAAATAATAATCCCCCTGTTCCTGTTTTATAATGGATATACGAACGGGGAATTATTATTATGAAAATAAATCACCGGATGCATCGAAAAAGTTGTAAAGGGTCACGGATGGGGTATTCTGCTGTCAGTTTTCAATGATGATCTTATTGAGGATTGCGATGCGGTGCGACAGGGTTTCTGAAATCTCCACCACTTCCATGGAGCTCTGTATGATCTTCAGCATGATGGTGTTGAGGAGGTTTACCGTTTTGATGACTTCGTCCATGCCGTTCTTCTGTTCGGCGGTGGCATTGGTGATGCGCGCCGATCCTTCCAGGATCCGGTTCATGTAATCGTGGACTTCCCGCGTCAGTTTCTCCTGGTTCACGCAGAGCTTTACAATGGCCTCGCTCGCGGTGCTCAGGTTGTTCACCGACGCGTTGATGTCGGTGATTGACTGGGACGACTCGATGATGAGGTTTGTTTTGCCCTCGATGTCGGCAACAATGTCCTTGACGATGTCCTGTATCGATTTTGCCTGACGCACGGAGCTGTCGGCAAGCTTTCCGATCTCGTCCGCGACGACCGCGAAGCCCCGTCCGTGCTGTCCCGCACGGGCCGCTTCGATGGCTGCGTTCAGGGAGAGGAGGTTCGTCTTTTCCGCGATCTCGTTGATGATGGTGGCGATCTTTTCGATCGACGACGATGAATCCTTGAGTTTTATCATCCCTTCCTTGATCTCGTCAAGGCGCACGGTGATCTTGTTGGTGTCCTCCCGGTTGCGCTCGCCCAGGGACACGGCATACTGCGCTGACTCGGTGATGTACCGGAGGGACGACATGTTCGTGTTCAGGAGCTCGCCGCACTTCCGTATGATCCCGTCATGTTCCACGGCCCGCTGCGCCACAGAGTCGATGGAGCTGGATATCTCTTCAATTGCCGAAGATGTCTGTTCGAGGCTGGCCCCCTGCTGGTCCATTTCGTTTTTGAGCGTGGATGAAGTTTTCTCGACGGTCAACGAAATCTGTATAAGCTCGTCCGTCGAGTCCGCCACCTTGTCGAGGACGTTGTTCAGCCTGGCGTTTTTTTCCTCGATGAGACTGGTTGATTCCGCCAGTTCCCTGCCCATGGCGGTGATCCGTATGACGATCATTATCGCGAACGATATGAAGAATCCGGGATATCCGAAGTTGATCATGAAGTTGTCGGACATGATGAGGCGGTTCATCATCAGGGCGTCGTGCACCATGGTGCCCATGAATATGATGTAGCCGATCATCATGATGGCCGCGTCCTTCTTTTTCCGGATGATGCCGAGGATTAGCAGGTAGCCCCAGATCATCTGGCCTATGACGCCCAGGGGGCCTATGATATTGAAACGCCAGCCGGTGATGGGATCCATTTCCGTGGCGGTAACTGAAAGGCCGACGCACAGGATCATGCAGGCAATGACCACGATCCTGGCCCATTTTATCCTGAGACTGAGGGCTTTTTCAATGAACCAGTAAATCCATAACATCATCAGGGAAGAAAGAATGTAAAAGGACTGGTCCTGGGTGTTCCAGGGGATGCTGCCGAAATATGGAAGCCAGAAATGAGTCGACAGGACGAACCATATCACCGATATCCCGCCGATGTGAAGAAGGAGTTTATTGTTCCTCCCCGTGGTGAAAAAGAGTGCCAGGATGCCCAGGCCGATGAAGAAAGTGAGGACGCCGAAGGCCATGGGAAGGTATTCCGCCATGAAGCGCTTCCAGAAGGTGTAAACGCGGACTTCAAAAGCGCGGCCGATATAGGGGTTCCCGTTGAAATTAGCCTGCTGGTTGGTGAACTGGCGCACCGCCACCACGTTCGGTTTGCCGTAGCGTATCAACCCGTCTGGGAGGAAATGGTATGCCGTGACGTTCCAGTCCGAATGGAAGTCGGGATATTCCCTGCCGTAGGAGCCTATTTTTATGCCGTTCAAATAGGTTGATTCCTGGTCCCAAATCCTGCCCAGGTAGATGGCAAGGTCTTCGTTCCTGTAAGATTCTGGGATAACGATGGTCTTGCGGAGCCAGATTACGTTCTTTTTGCGCTCCATGGTGATGGCAGCGGGCAGGGAATGAACCACGCGCCAATCGCGGTCGTCGAAATTGGTTGCCGCCGGTTCTTTGTCAGCGGGTTTTCCCTGCTCCCATTCGTATGTTGTATATTTCCAGTCCTTGGAAAGATCCAGTAAGACGTCCCGGGTGCATCCGGTGAGTGTTAATAACAGTGCTGCAAAAGCGAAAAATGATCTTATAAACACTTCAGTTTTTACCACCTATGGTCAGGGTAAAATGTCGGGTATATTAATCAACATTTTTTTGACCTTTGTTCAATCATTAGATCATTGTTCGGAAATTTTAAGACTTTTATTATCCTGCATTTGAACCGGCATTATCAGGCTATCTTAACAGAGGAATTCATGGTATTTCGCAGGAATATATCCAAAATTATGCTTGCCTAAAAACAGGAAGGTTGTACTTTTCTGAGCCCAATAGGCCGGCAGCGGCCTTTTCCCCTTACTATCCGGATGGAGGCTCCCATGATACGGGTCAACGAACATTACCTGAAGCTCAAGGCGTCATATCTTTTTTCCGACATCGCGAAGAGGGTCGCTGATTTTTCAAAGAAAAATCCCTCGATGGAGATCATCCGCCTGGGTATCGGCGATGTAACCCTGCCGCTTCCGCCGGCCTGCATAGAGGCGCTCCACCGCGCCGTTGACGACATGGCATCGGAGAAGACCTTCCGCGGCTACGGCCCCGAACAGGGCTATGACTTCATCCGCGAGAAGATCGCCGAATTCGATTTCCGCTCCCGCGGCGCCGCCATTGCCGCCGATGAGGTCTTCGTAAGCGACGGGGCCAAGTGCGACACGGGAAACTTCCAGGAGCTCTTCGCCGGCGACATCGCCATAGCCGTGCCCGACCCGGTCTACCCGGTTTATGTCGATACCAATGTCATGGGTGGCAGGACCGGCGTGAACCGCGACGGCCGCTACGAGGGGCTCATCTACCTTGAGTCTACGGAAGCGAACGGCTTCGTCCCCGATGTCCCGGAACGGAAGGTCGACCTCATCTATCTCTGCTTCCCCAACAACCCGACAGGGGCGACAGCGACGAAGGAACAGCTGGCGAAGTGGGTGAAATACGCGCGGGATAACAGGGCCCTCATCCTCTTTGACGCTGCCTACGAGAGCTTCATCCGCGACGAGTCCCTGCCCCACAGCATCTACGAGATCGATGGCGCCGACGAGGTGGCCGTCGAGTTCCGCAGCTATTCGAAGACCGCCGGTTTTACCGGGACCCGCTGCGCCTATACGGTGGTGCCGAAGAAGTGCCGCGCCTACACCCAGAAGGGCGAGGAGGTCAATCTCCACCCGCTGTGGCTGCGCCGGCAGACAACCAAGTTCAACGGCGTTTCATACCCGGTCCAGCGCGCCGCGGAAGCCGTCTATACTGACGAGGGGCGCCGGCAGGTGCGCGAGATGGGGGATTACTACCTGAAGAACGCCGCCATGATCATCAAGGGCATGGGTTCCCTCGGCTTTTCATGCACCGGCGGGGTGAACGCCCCCTACATCTGGGTCAAGGGCGACCGGGATTCCTGGTCCTTCTTTGACATGCTCCTGGAGAAGGCCGGGGTGGTGGTAACGCCCGGGGCGGGTTTCGGCGCCTGCGGCGAGGGCTACATCCGCATCAGCTCCTTCAATTCACACGAGAACGTGGAGCGGGCACTGGAGAGGATTGCGAAGGCGTTGAAGTGATGCGTCCCTAGTCGCAGAATAAATCGTCAGCCACATTTGTCCTGGTCCATACCGGCCATTCAGCTGAGAGGCCGGGCCGGTACAAGTCCCATGCATTTTCGGCGAAACGCGACCAGGACCGCGTCCAGGCCCCTTTCCCGTTGACCGCCAGTTCCACCGCTATGTACCGGTCCATGTAATCGAAAATCACGTCGTGGTTCCATTCCTCACGCTGGCCCATGATGAGAGCTGTCGGAGGCGGCGTATTTAAGCTCGCAGGCCCGGTCGTCGGGATGATGGTCAAGGGTGCTATCGGCAGCGGTGACGTAGAAGGTCTGGTCGTCCTCGCCGAAATGGACATGGCCGGCGCCGCCCTCATGGGTGTAATCGCCGCTCCATAGGCCGATGCCTGACATGGAGAGCTCGCCCAGCATGAGCCCCGCGAAGATGACGGGCCATTTCCTGCCGCTGGCGTAGCCGCCGTTATTGGGCCAGTTTTCCTCCCCGCCGTCCTGGACGATGCCGTAGAGATCAATGCCGAGCTGGACAAGCCTGATGAGCAGCGTGCGTTTTTCCTCGAGGGTGAAATCCAGGTGCGGCACCAGGGCGCCTTCGCCGGCCTCGGAGGCGAACTCCCTGCCGTAGTCGGGCATGTTGCCCGCGGGATGGATGTAGCCGCCGACCCAGCCGGGGACGTGGTCTATCCAGGGCCGCTCGAAATACCGCTCGATATCCGCCATGGCCGGGACCCCCTCGATCACGGAGCGGTCCAGATGAAAAATTCTTGTCGGCTTGTCATTGCGAGAAGTCCCGATGTAATCGGGAAGACGAAGTAATCTTTTTCTTTTATCTTTATGTCTATGCCAGACAGTTAAGTTAATAAGTACACGATTGCTTCGCTTCGCTCGCAATGACCGGTGTCATATTATTGTTTTGTGTTACCCTGTATCAGAACGCGCCGAGCTGGCACGGCTTTATCTTTATTCCCAGCGTGTCGCAGGCGGCCGATACCTGCATCTTCGCCACCTTCAGTTTTTTTGCGATTGACCAGGCGTCGGCGCAGGAGAGGAAGCCGTCCTTCAGACAGGCAGATATCTCCCTGCTCATCTCCTCCGATACCGTTTCCGCGGGCTTGACTATTTTCTTGTCCGGGCTGTAGCCGAAGAGGCCCAGCTGGCATTTTATGATGGAGATTTCCATCAGGTCGAGGGAGCGTCCCGCTTCGATCGGCTCGATCTTCAGTTCGTCGATGACCGTGAACACCGCCGCGCACGATATGGCGCCGGCAATGGCCTTTCCCTGGATCGCTTCTACGAGTTGTTCGTTCTGCCGGTGGACTGACATGATGCCTCCTTTTCACTTCTTTCCCAGAATGAGGGTTTCGACCCAGTTCCTGAACTCGCACTGGCGGATGTCCGCCGACAGGATATCGTCGTCGATGCCGAGCTGCCAGCGCAGGTCCTTCCGCTGCGGCTCGGCGTTAAGGGCCTCCAGGCGGTCAACGTACTCCTGGAAGTCCCCGTGGCCCCGGAAAAAGCCGAGCTCCGTGAGCTTTTTCTCCCGCGCGACCATGAGCCGCGCCATTTCATGGAGGTCGTACTCCGGGTGGTACTGGAGCCCCCAGAACACGCCCTTCTTGTATCTGATTTCCGCCGCCTGCACATGGGAGAAGTCGTTTCCCGACAGCAGCACCGACCCTTCCGGGAGGCGTGTCACCTCGTCATCGTGGCTCACGAAATGGTTGTAGACCTCGGGTTTTCCCTTCATCATGGGGTGCTTTTTCCCCGCCTCGGTGAGGCGTATCTTCCGGCCGATCCCCATCTCGCGCCCCTTCGGGTTCGCCTTCACCTCGCCGCCGGCCACGAAGGCGGGAAGCTGGATCCCCCAGCAGGTGCCGAACTGCGGGAGCCCGGCCTCGAAGGCCCGGTCGCAGAGGGCCAGCATCGGCTTCACCCGCTCGTCGTCGGTGTGGTACACGGTGAGGTTGCATCCCGGCCAGAGCACCCCGTCGTAGGCGGTGAGCTCCTGCAGCGACGGGATCGTCACGCCCGGATCGCTGGTGTGGAGGATATCGCAGGCCGCGCCGGGGAGGTAGCGCAGCAGCATTTCCTCATAGAGCTTCCCGGCGTACTTCATGCCGGCGGCGTCGAATTCTTCGCGGCTCGGCTTGGGGTATCCGTCGATGATGAGTAAGCGGTACTGGCGTGCCATGAATATCTCCTTGCTGTCGCTTGTGTGATCTATTTCAGCTGGGCGATGACGCCCGGAAGCTCGGCGTAATCGTGAAAGACCCCGTCGGCTTTCGTGGCGCCGCTGCCGCGGTCGATGACCGCAGTGCAGAGCACTCCCCGGGCGCCGACCCGGTGCGGGCCTTCTATGTCGTTCTGCTCCCGGTCGCCGATATGGACCATCTCCCCGGGCTTGACGCCGAACAGCTCGGCAGCGGCCAGGAATACGGCCGGGTCAGGCTTGGACCGGCCGGCCTCGTCGGAAAAGACGAAGACGTCGAAGAACCCGATAAGCCCGGCCTCGGACAGGATCTGCCGCAGGGCCCTGCCGGGGGTGAAGATGGCGTCCGATATCACGCCCAGGCGGTATTTTCCGTGGAGTTCCTTCAGGGCCTCTTTCACCCCGGGGATGATATCGGGGCGGAACTCAAGCTCCATCTCCTCGTGGAGTCGCACCAGCTCCGCGAACTCCATGTCCGGCAGCGTTCGTCCCAGGCCCTTGAGGACTATGCCCAGGCGATCCGCCACGGTCCAGGTGATATGGTGTTCCTTCCAGACCTTGGAGAAGGCCGCGTCCGCGGTGTCGTACACGCGGTCGACCAGGTCCCTGCCTATCGATTCATGGCGCTTCAGGTAATCGTGGACCAGGGCGCGGCGCTCGATTTTTTTTGTGGGCCTGCCGGCCGCCTTGCGCTTCGGCTCGTCCGAATCGTCGTGGATGATGGTGTCCCACAGGTCGAAGGTTATCGCCTTGAGTTTCGCCATGATAGCTCCGTAACTGTCCAGATTTAATGCAGCCCAATCGTAGCCATCTCGGGGGAAATGTAAATGAAATTTCAGGGCAGCGGGATAAATTTTCCATCGTCATGAACCGCGGCATGACAGGCACCGGAACGGGTCAGGGTGCATCCTTAATCTTCCCCAGCCTCACGCTCAGGTCCCAGAAGCTCCGCGCCAGTGCCTCGTTCCTGGCGGTATCGGTGAGTTTCCCCTCTTTTCGGAGCATAAAGAATTTGCCGCTCACTCCCCCGACATCCGGCGATGTGGCGAGCCAGACCGGCGCGTCGGCGCCTTGTTCCGGTGTCGATGCGAATCTTTTCATGAGCCGTATCAGCAGCCCGAGAGGTCCCGGACCGTCGCCCAGGCCGGTGCGGATGACGCCGGGGTGCACGGCGTTGATCGTCACGCCGGTGCCATCGATGCGCCGCGCCGTCTCCAGCATGACCAGGAGGCTGCAGAGCTTTGAGTCCGCGTAAGTGCGGGACCGGCTGAAGTCGAGTCCGCTGGGCGTCCTCTCAGGATCGGCCGTGCCGAACACGTAGAGGCCGGCGCCGATGTTCACCACCCGGGCAGGGGCGTTTTCTTTCAGCCGCGGCAGCAGTAGGTTTGTAAGGATAAAGGGCGCCAGGTGGTTCACCATGAAGGTGATCTCCAGGCCGTCGGCGTTGACCTCGCGGCGCTGCATCCAGATGCCGGCGTTGTTGATGAGGCAGGCAATGCGCTTTTGCCGCCTCAGCAGTTCCGCCGCCAGCCTGTGGACGCCTTCAACATCCCCCAGGTCGCCCTGGACCAGTTCCACCATACCAGGCGCCCCCGAGCTTATTTCCGCGCGGGCCTCTTCGCCTTTTTCGGGATTGCGGCACACCATGACCACGGGGAGGCCCATGAGGGCCAGTTTTCGCGCAATGGCCCTGCCGATCCCGGAATTGGCGCCGGTCACGATATAGACTCCCTTATCCGCTGCCATGCCGCGACGGTATGGCAGGTGAGCCTGAATGGCAAGTAAAATATTATTACCCCGGCGCCGCGGCGCGCAATTGAGTTGACAGGCCGCCCGCGGGAAGCTATCATATTCTATACAGAGAAAGGGGACGCGGCGGGACGGCATGTTCGGCAAAAAGAACAATTACCTGAAAGAGATCATCACGACGCTCAATGACAACAGCGTCGATTACATCATCTGCGGCGGCGTCGCCCTCGTGCTCCACGGCGTGGAGCGCATGACCATGGACCTGGATCTCTCGGTAGGCATGGACGAGGGGAACCTCAGGCGGTTCCTCCATGCCATGAGGAAGCTGGGCCTTGCCCCCCGGGCCCCGGTGCCGGCCGAGTCGATACTTGACGGGGAGAAGCGCAGGGCCATGGTCGATGAAAAGAACGCGGTCGTATTCTCCTTCTTTGACACGAAGAATCCCTTCAGGCAGGTGGACGTGTTCATCACCGACCGCTTTTCCTATGAGAAGCTGAAGGACCACGCGGAAACCATGTCGGTGGGCCCCATGAAGATACGGCTGGTGTCCAAGAAAAAGCTCCTGGAGATGAAGAAGGCGATCAATCCGCCCCGGGACAAGGACCTGTTTGACATACGGCTCCTTGAAAAAATCATTGAGAAGGGCAGGGAATGAAAGAGAAGAAAGACAGCAGCGCTGACATGGAAGAATTCATGAAGATGCTTGATAAAACAACACCGTCGGATTTCGACGGCCACACTGATTTCGACCGCCTCACCCCGGAGCAGCGCCTCCTGTGGCTTTCCCAGTGCGCCCTCTTTTTCGCCGAGGTCAAGCCCCGGGAGTGACCCTCACTCAGCCTCCACCAGGATCCGCTCCACCTTCCCGGTCTCGGTGTCCAGTATCGCGACGGTGAACTCGTCGGCGCCGTAGAGGGCCCCGGGATTGATGACCCGCGAGGTCCCCGCCGTGTAATTTTCAAAGAGGTGCGTGTGTCCCTTTATCACGTAGTGGTACTTCCCCGATGCCACGGCCTCGCGGAACATCGGGACGTTGTTTCCGTGAAAGACGATGATGCTTTTCCCTTCTTCCTCGAAGACGCAGCTTTCCCCGATGGGCCCGAAGCCGAGCCTCCGGGACTCCTCGTTCAGGGCCTCGCTGTCGATGTCGCCGTTGCCCAGGACGAAACGGGCGGTGAACCCCGTGAAGAGGGATAGCATCTTGGGCGAGGTGATGTCGCCGGCGTGCACGACATGGCTGACGCCGCTGTCGCGCAGCAGGTCCAGGGCGCGGCGGACCACGTCGATGTTATTGTGCGTGTCTGAGAGGATCCCGAGTTTCATGCCCTAGCCCAGTTTCGCCCCCGCCGGTATGGAGTCGTCGATCTCAACCAGGACCGGCCTGTCGGAGCCGGGCGCCTTGGCCGCCAGGAGCATGCCGCTGGAGGTCCGCTTGAAGATGGTGGCCGGCTTCAGGTTCGCGACAAGGAGAATCTTTTTGCCGGGGAGCGTCTCCGGCTCGTACCATTTAGCTATGCCGGCGACGATGGTCCGCTCGTCCAGTCCCGAGTCGATCCGGAGCTCCAGGAGCTTGTCGGACCCCTCGACCTTCACGGCGGTGAGAATCTTCGCCACCCGGATGTCGATCTTCGCGAATTCCGATATGTCAACCAGTCCTTCCGCTCCCACTGCCATGGTTTTTTCTCCCTGTTTTTTGGTGTGGGTCTTTTTTGCCTCGCCGGAATCGGCGGCCCGTTTTTCAAGGCGCGGGAAGAGTATCCCGAGCTGCCCGACGGCGCGGCCGTCTTCCAGGTTCGAGAACGACGCCAGGGTCTTCGTGTCGCGGGGCTTGCCTTCCGCGCCAAGGGCCGCGATGATGGCCGCGCTCGAGCTCACCAGGACCGGCGAGAGGAGCACTGAGATGCTGTAGATCGCCTCGAGGAGGTTCCTCATGACCGATGATAGGCGAGTCGTGTCGTTGTCCTTCGCCAGCTGCCAGGGCTTGAGCGTGTCTATATACTTGTTCAGGTGGCGGATGAACTCCCAGAGCTTTTCCAGGCCCGCGCTGGTCTGGAACTTTCGTGCCAGGGCGATGTAGTCCGCGGACGCGGCGGTGAAACGGGCGATAAGGTCGTCGCGGTCGGCGGGTTCGGCCGGGTTGAAGGCCGGCATGGATCCATTGAAAAACTTGCCCAGCATGTTGACCGTGCGGTTCACCAGGTTCCCCCAGTCGTTGGCCAGGTCGAAGTTGATGCGGTCGATGATGACGTCCTCGCTGAATTTCGCGTCGTTGCCGAAGCTCATCTCGCGGAGGAAGAAGTAGCGCATCTGGTCGTTGCCGTAGCGGTCGGCGAGGTCCTTCGGCGTCACCACGTTGCCCAGGCTTTTGGACATCTTGGCGTCCTGCATGTTCCAGTAGCCGTGGACGTTCAGGTTCCGGTACGGCTCGATGCCGGCTGCCTTAAGCATGGTGGGCCAGAACACCCCGTGGGGCTTCACGATGTCCTTGGCGATGATGTGCTGCACCGCGGGCCAGTAGTCCCTGAACTTTTCCCCGTCCGGCCAGCCGATGGCGCTTATGTAATTGATGAGGGCGTCGAACCAGACGTAGGTGACGTAGTCCTGGTCGAAGGGGAGGGTGATCCCCCACTGGAGGCGCGACTTGGGCCGCGAGATGCACAGGTCCTCCAGGACCTCGCCCTTCAGGAGCGCCATCACCTCGTTCCGGTACCGTTCGGGGCGGATGAAGTCCGGGTTCTGCTCGATATGGCCGATGAGCCAGTCCTGGTACTTGCTCATCTTGAAGAAGTAGTTCTTCTCCTCGATGAAGTCGAGCTTGCGGTCATGATCCGGGCACTTGCCGTCGACCATTTCCTTCTCGGTGAAGAAGCGCTCGCACCCGACGCAGTAGAACCCGCCGTAGCTGCCGAAGTAGATGTCGCCGGCGTCATAGACCTTCTGCAGTATTTTCTGGACCACGACGACATGGCGCTTCTCCGTGGTGCGGATGAAGTCGCTGAAGCCGATGCCGAGGTCGGTCCAGGTCTTCCGGAACAGGCCGCTGATGCGGTCCGCGTACTCCTGGGGCGTGGTGTTGTGGGTCTTCGCCGCCTGGTCGATCTTGTCACCGTGCTCGTCCGTTCCGGTAAGAAAATACGAATCATAGCCGAGCAGGGCGTGGAGCCTGCTCATGCAGTCCGCGAGGACCGTGGTATAGGCGTGGCCGATATGGGGCTCTGCGTTGACGTAGTAAATGGGCGTTGTGACGTAGAATTTCTCTTTCATGGGATCCTGTTCTTTGACCCCCCTGTCCCCCTGAGGGGGCGCGCGGGATCATGCTTTATCTTGGTGTATAATCCCTCCCGTTACTGCTGTCATTTCGAACTCTTCGTCCCGGAATATCCGGAAGTCGTTGAAATGACAGGCATATAGAAACTATCATTCTAATTCATGCCCCCTCGGGGGGACAGGGGGGTCTACAGCGTGTACGTGTCTTCCTCGTGGTTGTCTTCCTCGGCGGTCTCGATCTTGGTCACGATCTCCTTCTTGAGGACGTAGCTCTTGCCGTTGATCTCGAGGTCGCTCTTGAATATCTCCACGGTCCGGTCCTTGTGGCGCATCCGTATCGTTTCCTTGAGGGTGTCGACGTTGGTGACCACATAGGTGGTGTCGCCCGCTATGATCTGCGCCCCCGGGTCGGGCATGTTTTCGTTGATTTCCTTGTAAAGCTTGTACTCGTAACCGAGGCAGCAGAGGAGCCGGCCGCACATCCCGGAAATCTTCAGGGAGTTCAGGTTCAGGTTCTGCTCCTTCGCCATCTTGATCGATACCGGCTCGAACTCCTCGCTCTGGTGGACGCAGCAAAGCTGCTTGCCGCAGGGGCCGTAGCCCCCCACGAGGCGGGCCTCGTCGCGCACGCCGATCTGCCGCATCTCGATGCGGGTCCTGAAAATGGACGCCAGCTCGCGCACCAGTTCCCGGAAGTCAATGCGGTTCTCCGCGACGAAATAGAAGATGATCTTGGTGCGGTCGAAAAGGCACTTGACCGAGATGAGCTTCATGTCGAGCTTCTTGGCCTTTGCCTTTTCCCGGCATTTGTCAAAGGCGTTCTTCTCGATGGCCGCGATCTCGGGGAGCTGTTTCAGGTCGTCCGGGGTTGTAAGGCGCAGCAGCTTTCCCTTCACCTCTATGCCGGATTCCTTCTGCGTCTTCCGGCACTTGAATACGTTGCCGATATCGATGCCGTGCTCGGTCTCGACCACGCAGAGGGCGTTCTGGTTCACGAAAAGGTGGTTCGTGTCCACGTAATTTATCTGATAGCTGTTCCGTAATTTTACCGCTGAAATTTCCATGTTGCTTCCTTGTCATTCCGCCCGATCGAGGCGCGGCAGGCCGAGCTCGTCGATGCTTTCAATGGAGTAAAGCATTCCCTTCAAAGCGCTGCGGATGTTTAAATTATTGGCAAGCCCTTTCCGCAGGGCAAGCAGAATTTTTATTAATTTGGCCAACTTTTCCCGGTCGTCCACCCGGATATCATCCAGGAAGGGATCAAGGGGAGCCCCGCCAATGGCGGCGACCAGCATGGTCCGGTAGGCATTGAGCATGACCGTGAGGAGCTGGTCCATGGTTATTTTTTTCTGGATCGCCGTCATGTCCAGTATCAGGCTTTCCCCCTTGTTGAGATAGGCGGACAGTTCCCTGCAGAGGGTGCCGATGACGGAAAGGATTGCTTCATCGGCAAGGAAAAGGGCCGCCTCCACGGAGCCGCCGGACAGGTCCGCGATGAGGCCGCTGCCGGGCAGGGTGGATCCCTCCGCTTCAAGGACCCGGAGCACCTCGGCGCTGCTCAGTGGGTTGAAGGACAGGTCCATGCACCGGGACAGTATCGTCGGCAGTATGAGGGACTTGTTGGCGGTAATGATGATGATGTGCGCCCCTTCCTGCGGCTCCTCGATGGTCTTCAGGAGCGCGTTCTGCCCGCCGGTGGATATGCATTCGGCGCCGTCGATGAGGACGCCGTAGCTGCCGGACACCGACTTCTTTGACAGCCGGTCTATGAGCCACCGGACGCTTCCGGCCTCGCTCCGGTCCGCGCTGCCGATGGGTATCGTGCCCTTTTCATCCGGCCTGAGCTCGATGAGGTCCGGGAAGGTGCCGCCGGCGATCTGCTGGCAGACAGGGCATGTCAGGCAGGGCGGATCGCCGGCGCCGCAGAAGAGCGACGCGAGGAGCCGCCGCGCGATCAGCTTCTTTCCAATACCCGGCCTGCCGGAGAACAGCATCGTCCCGGGCAGGCTTCCGCCGCTCCTGAGGAGTTCCAGGATCTTCAGCTGGCGGGTATGACCGATGATGCCGGCGGTGTTCATGGGGCGTGAACGATTAATAGACCAGGTCCAGTATCAGTCCGCGGATTTCTTCAATTGTTTTGAGGAGATTGAAGGCCTTGTTCTGCCTGGTGATGGCGCTGGTGAGGTCGAGGAGCTTCGTGTTGATCTTTTCGATGATGACGTAGTCCCCCCAGTTTTTCTTTTTACGCTTCAGCGTTTTTTCCTGCAGGCCCTCGGCGATGATCTGCTTGATTATCTTCTGCACCAGGGCCTTGTACCGGAGGAGCTCATGGTCGTTCTGCTTTTCGAGGAAGCGCTTCTCCTGGTCCTTCAGGTCTTCCATGAGTTCGTCGATGGTGCCCTCGATGTCAAGGGCCATGGTCTTGTGCAGCTCGGAGGAAAAGGTCTTGCTCCCGTGCTTCACCGAAGAAAGCCTCCCTTTTTTGGAGATCTTTTCCTTTTCGTCTTTTCGGGTGCGGGCCCCGGTTATCTCGATCATTGCATTTCTTCCGGACGTTTGTTAATGGTGCAGGTGCCCTCGAACTTGACGCCGTCCTCCATGATGAGGCTCGGCGTGATGATGGTGCCGTTGATGACGCCCGTCGACAGGAATATGACCCGCTCGGTGGCGAAAATGTTGCCGCGGACCATGCCGCCCACCACGACAAGCCTCGCCTTGATGTCGGTGACCGCTTCCCCGGTCTGTCCTATCAGAACCTTGCCGTCTGTCTCTATGGTGCCCTGGAAGTGCCCGTCGATCCTGAGGAGGCCGTTTATCTTGAATTCCCCCTTGAAATCCGAGCCTTCGCCGATGATGCTGTTAACGATATTGTCTTCTGCTAATTTTCCGTTTCGTGCCATTGGTCTTCAGTTCTCTCGTGTCCGGTCGGGTTGTATGCCTGTCGCGCTCCGGCAGCCGGCATCATCCCCGATGCGGCTTCTTTGACAGGTCATTATTCATAATTAATGACGTATGGCAAGAACATTTTTTCAGGGTTGCCGGGCCCATTTTTTCCGAATCTCGGGGTTTCCCATGATGTCAAAAACAATCAATCCGTGTATTGTTGTTAACATTATAATCCGTTCTCAGCATGATTTCCACATGCTTAGACCTGTAAATTGTATTTATAACTATAGCCTTAAGGGGGGAATATGAAGATACAATCGATAATCAATGCTGCGATAATACTATGCATTACGCTGTTTTTATCGGCCTGCCAGGATAAAGGGAAGGATAATAATACTTTAGTTTTATTGCTGTTTACCGATCCCCGATCGGCCGGTGACCAGAAAACCTTCGCCGCTGATGGCATCTCGTTTAAAATGGTTTATGTCCCCGGAGGCATGACATTCCCGACCGGGACTGATGATTCCGGGATAGCCATTGTCAAGAAAGCCTTTTGGATAGGGGAGACGGAAGTAACGTATCAATTGTGGGATAAGGTGCGCACCTGGGCCGTCACCCATGGGTATACCTTTATCAATACCGGTACGATGGGAGACGGTACGGGAGACACTAACCAGCACCCGGTGACAACCATCAACTGGCGGGAATCCATGGTATGGTGCAATGCCTTGACGGAATGGTATAACGAGCAAAAGAATACCAGGTACAGCTGCACCTATTATAGCGACAGCGGATATACCACGCCGATAAGGACGGTTGTTGATAACGCATCGGCAGTCTATCCTGACCCGGGCGGACAGGATGACCCATATGTGAAGGCAAATGCAACCGGATTCAGGCTGCCACTCAGCAATGAATGGGAGCTCGCGGCCCGGTATGTCGGCGATGCGAACCATGATGGCGATATCCTGGACCCCGGAGAATATTATCACGGCGATCATGTGAGCGGTGACACGACGTCTTATTGTTATCCTGTAGATTCGGGAACATCAACAGTGTTTGGGAAATATGCTGTTTATAAGGACAATTCGGGCACATCGACAGCGCCTGTAAAAAGCAGTCTGCCCAATGCCCTGGGCATCTATGACATGAGCGGCAGCGAGCAGGAATGGTGCTTTGACTGGCATCCTTCGTATATAGGAACCGGACGCATAAGGCGCGGAGGCGGTTGGTACAACAATTCCGAACCCCTCCAGATAGGATTGACATTCGGTGACAACCCGGCATACGAGGATCCTGTAATCGGGTTTCGCCTTGCGATGAACCGGTAATACAGGGGACCCCTGTCCAGTACTTTTTCTGTTGAAAGGGACCGATGTTGCTTCACATAAGTGACATTGTGTCCCTTTGGCCATTACCGAAGTGGTCAGAGTTTCCCCTATAATGATGCTATCCCCCGCGCTCCCTTCAAGGGACGGGGGCATCAGGATTGAATGCACCATGGAATAAATTGTATTTGAAAAAATCCTCTTAGGTTGTACTGTCATACCACGTATCATTCTGCCATATCCAAAGGAGCCGGCCCATGATCGTGAAGATGCTGAATTGTATCACAGCTTCAGTAGTCCTGTTTACAGCACTGTATCCTTTATATTCAACAGCGGCCGGCAAGGGAGAGAGATGCCCCGGCAGGAGGCACCTGAGCGCGGCGGAGCAAAAGGCCGTCCGGGACATCATGCAGACCATAAAGAAGGCCATGCCGCCGGTACCGGAGGGGTGGACGTCCCGTGAGCCGGATTCATGCACTGGGGTCCCTGACGTCGTATGCGACGCCCCCGGCTTCCCCCTGGCGTCATCCTGCCAGGTGAGCTACACCAATGAAAGAAGAATCCTGGAGAGCATACAGAAGTTCGAGCGGAGCAAGTCCCCGGCAAGGATGGAGAGCCTGGCTGCGGAGATGAGCGAGGCCGCAGAAAAAGGAGATTCAAAAAAGCTGCAGAAGCTGCAGGAGGAGTTCGACGGCCTCGCTGATACGCCGGCCGGCAGGATAACCGCGCGCATCCTGGTGCTGGTCAATCATGAAGCGATTGCCGGGAACATCAGGGGCGGGAGCGAGTTCCATCTGCCGGGCGCGAAATACGCCTATCTCATCGAGGACAAAAAGATGAAGAGGCTTGTTTTCTATATGGGAAAATGGAACAGGAAAGGCGAATTCGGCGTCTACCCTGAGCCGGTAAAGGCCGCGGCCAATGTCCCGGCGCAGGTCATCGAGGTCATCATAGAAGGTGACATTGCGGAGCAGCTGGCCAGGACGATGAACCTGAAGGTTCTCGGCTCCCTCATACAGTGACACCCGGCAGCGGTCACATCTTAAACCGTCCTTCTCCGGGACCTCCCCCATGCATGCGTTTATGAAAGATTGTTTTGTACACCGTGTCATTTTTCCGAATTCCCTCCCGCTCCTTATTAAACATTTTATTGACAAAAATATAATGTGTACACTATGGTTGCATTTTTTGCGGAACCTGATCTTCTTACCTTCTCCATTATCATATGAGACTATTGATATCACAATTGCTTCCGGTGCTGCTGCTGTTGTCTGCGCACCGGGGATTCGCCGCCGATCATATCGCCGTTGATGAAGGCCTAACCTTCAGGAACATAAGCAAGAATATTGATTATGTTGAAGACAGTAACAGGACGCTTGCCTTCAGCGATGTTCGGAACAACACTGCCCTGGAATGGAAACAGGTAAAGACCAGGAGTATCAATTTCGGGCTGGCCAGGTCCCGCTACTGGTTCCGGTTCACCGTGGACAACCAGGCCGACAAGGCGGTCAGCTGGCTCCTCGAGATTGATTTTCCGTGCCTGGACCTGGTGGAGTTGTATGCCCCTGACGGCCGGGGCCAGTACCTGTCGAGGAAGACCGGTGACTCGCAGCCCTTCAGCAGCCGTGACGTCCCCTATATTACGTACATCTTCAAGCTTATCCAGGGCCCGGGGCCGTCCACGTATTACCTGCGCATTGATTCCCTTGATTCGATCAATATCAACGTCAACATGCTCTCCGGTCAGTTTTTCATTGAACGCTACATTAATGAAATGCCGCTCTACTGGATTTTTTTCGGCGTCATGGCGGTCATGGCGCTCTACAATATCTTTATCTTCATACCGACGCGGGACCGTGAGCATATCTACCTGGCCCTGGCCGTCATCACATTGGCCCTGTTCGAGTTCAACTTCAAGGGCTTCGGATCCCAGTACCTGTGGCATGACTCGAGCTGGTGGACCGACCGGGCCAACCCCATACTGGTGAGCCTGACCTGCGTGTGGGCCGATCTGTTTATCCTCGAATTTGTCGGGGTCAGGAAGCACTCGCCGCGGCTCTACCGGTTTTCCCTTGCCACGATAACGGCCCCCGGTCTTGCCCTGGCCGCCCTGTCCCTGGCGGCTGACCTGCAGGTGATGATCATCACCGTCATTTCGTTCACTGCCTATGTCATTGCCATGATCGTGGCCAAGGGAATATACCTGGTGGTCGTTAAGAACCGGGCGATGCGCCAGGCATTGATAACCCTCATTGCCACTTCCATGATCGTCATAACCATGCCCGTCGTGGCCCTCACCATGCTGGGCATGATCCTGCCGAATTTTTACACCCGGTGGGCCCTGCAGTTCGGCTCATCCGCGGCGGTCCTCTTCCTTTCATTCGGGATGGCGGTCAAAATCAACATGATGAAGAACCGGATCCAGAAGGCAGAGCGGAAATACCGGCATCTTGTCGAGAGCACCGCGGACATCATCTTCACCCTGGACGAGAGGAACAGGGTCCTGAGCATGAACAGCGCCGTGAAGAGGCACCTTGGCTTCACGCCCGAAGAGCTGATCGGGACCAGTTTCATTGACCTGATCCAGGAGCACCTGAACAAGAAAAACGAGGTGGCCCAGCAGATGGCCCTGGAAAGCATCAACGACCTCAGGGGCAGGCGGTCGGGGACGGCGCAGTTCAGGACCACCATGAAGGACAAGTACAGCCATGAGCCGAAGGAGCTCACGGTCAGTCTGGAATACAACAGTGACGGCGGCGCCGGTTACGCCGTCCTCGGCAAGGCGTCGCCGGTCATTGACGACGCCCTTTCCCGGTTCATCATCAGGGAGGAATACACCTACAGCCTCGATAATTATCTCGGCAACGCCGAGCTGATGAGCCAGCGCCTGGTGAGGAACCTCGGAAAGTTCATCGATCCCCTCGACGTGTCGGACATCCGGATAGCCCTCCGCGAGGCGATCATCAATGCCATCGAACACGGCAACCTGCATCTAACCTTTGACGTGAAAACGAAGGCCCACCGCGAGGGGAAATATTTCGATCTCATCAGGGAGCGGCAGTTGGACCCGGAGCTGAACGGGAAATCGGTGCGGGTCACCTGTTCGCTGACCGACGAGCGCGTGACCTACCTGATTTCCGACGAAGGGCAGGGCTTTGATGTCGCGTCGATGGAAGAGATGAGCCCTGACAGCATCAACACCGCGTCGCTCGCCCATGGAAGGGGACTCCGCATGATCAGGAGCGCCTTTGACGCCGTGCGGTTCAATGACAAGGGGAACCAGCTGCTACTGGTGAAGTATTTTAACCGCATGGGATGACCCGGCCGGGGCATCGGCGCGGCTGACGGTACGTCCCTGAAGGGCAAATATTTATTTGACAAAAAAGTTAAAATAATCGAATCATAGATACACATGAAATGGTATCGGTCCGTCATGCCGGAGGGGCGCGGCGGTAACCGTATACCGCAAAAGGAGTTTCAAGATGAAAAAACTAGTGGTCCTGCTGATAGCCGTCGCGGCCTGTGCGTCCTGCGACCTGTTTAAAAAGGAGATTTTGATGGACGAGGTCGTCAATGAAAAGATACAGATAGACGGCACCGATAATCCCGCCAAGAAGGATGTGATTACAAAAGAGCTCACCAACCGCAGGGTAAAGCTCTTTGACGTGACCGTTAAGGACATTACGGATTCGAACAACATTGAATACGATTTCTGCGTCAAGGCCGACGTTCAGACAAAAAAGGGAATTGTTGAATGCTGCATATACACCAAGGATGTCAAGACCGTGGCCAGGCTGGTCAAGGGTAAGTCGAGGATCGACGCTGTCGGCGTTTTCGACCGGTTTTTCACCATCCTCGACAATTATTACACCCGGGTGGATATAATCCGGTCGAGCATTACGATCAAGTAGACACGGGGAGACCCACGCCGGGGCCGCTTCCGGACGCGCAACGCGCTAAACGCTGATGAAGAAAAAAATAATCATCGCCTGCATATGCCTAGCCTCGGCTGCCCTCCTGACGGCCGCCGGATGGATGATTTTCACCCGGGTCGGCGGGATGTCCTACTCGGGCTCATTCGCGGCAGGGGTTTCATCCAGGGTTGTCCTTGAGCGGGGCGAAAACGGCGTTCCCCTGATCCAGGCAAAGACAATCGATGACGCGTATTTCGGTCTGGGCTATCTCCACTGCCAGGACCGCTATGATATAATGGAATACTTCAGGGCGGTAGCGGCCGGCGATGCGGCCGGGGTCATCGGAAAGGACGGGGCGGTCATAGACCGCCTGTCGCGGTCCATGGAGTTCGCAGGGAAGGCCCGCGAGATGGCAGGGCGGATCAGCGAGCCTTACGCGGGCTATCTCAGCGGTTACGTGAAGGGCGTCAACGAGGCCCGCGGGCGTCTCGGAAAGAAGGACATCGTGAAGCGCCCCTGGACGATGGGCGACGTCATCGCTGTCCTGATGCTCCGGGAATGGGCCGGCGCCTTCCTCAATAACAAAGAAAACCTGTTCCTCTTCTCCAGGGAGGAAACCGTCGCCAACCTCAGGGAAATAATCCCCGAAGACCTTATCTTTTATTATTCGGAAAATGAGTCCGATTGCGCCGATGTCGTCCGGAAGCTGAAAAAGCTCGTGAAGCGCCATATCGGCTGCTTCGACCGCGGGTACTCGTTTTACCTGCCGGCGCAGAAAACGAAGGAGAAGTACCCTGTTACGGCCTTCAGCTTTGACGACGAGCTCTCTCTCTACCCGGGGTGGTACCCGGTCCACATCCACACGGAGGACCGGATCATCAAGGCGGTGACCCATGCCGGTCTTCCCTTCATGTTCGCCGGGAACAACCTTGATATTTCCTTCTGCGGCTTCACGGCGGCCATTGACGCGCAGGACTTTGTCGCCGAGACGATCATCAAGACCGGCAAAACATACCAGTACCTGGGTCCGGCGGGATGGCATGATTTTAAAGTCATCAGGGACCGGGGCGCCGCGGTCAACGCCACGGAAAACGGGCCGGTCCTGAACGATGTACTGGGCGGAGCGCGGTACGCTTCAACGGTGGTCACGGTGCGGTCCTTCCTCTTCGGGGAAAATTACATCGCGTCCCTTTTTGACATACCGCTGTCGAAGAGCGTTGAAGAGGCGGAAACGCGCACCAGGGGCGTGATGTCCCTTCCCCGGGTGTATCTCTTTTCCTCCGATGACACCGCCATCCGCGCCTGGTCCGGTATGATGCCGGCGCGGGCTAAAACGGACGATGCCTTCAGGAACGGCCCGGACGCGGCCTGGACCGGCATGACGGACCTGTCTGCCTTCCGGGACAAAACCGACCAGCAGATGCCGGCGGGGAGCGCTTTTCTTTCGGACGCGCCCGGCCCGGTGCGGGATTTTGCCCTGCCTGAGGAAGGCCGGTACGAGCGGCTGCAGAGAATAATCAACCGGAAAAAGCGCTTTACCAACCTGGACGTGGGGAACGCCCTCAGCGACAAGTATTCGATCAATGCGGGGCTCTTCCTGCCGCTGTTTCTGACCATTCTGGGGGACAACCCGATGGCGTCGGCGCGCCTCACGCGGATTTATTTCCAGAACTGGAAATGCCGCATGAAGACCGATTTTGTCGGACCCACGATATTCCACGTGCTGCTGCAGAAATTCATCCACGAGACGTACCGCGACGAGCTGAAGGACGGCATCAGCGATGTCATGGAGAACTGGCAGCTGCTGGTACCCCGGTTCTACGCCATGGCAGAAGAGAACAAGGCCTCTTTCTTTGACGACAATACGACCTATGCCGTGGAATACCGCGAGACCATCTTCGACCGGTCGTTTCTCGGCGCGATGCGGCTGTTAAACAGGAACGTGAGCCATGATATAAACGACTGGAGCTGGGGAAACCTGCACCGGGGACATTTTCACATACCCGGTTCCGGGGCGCAGATTAATGACCTTCCGTTCCCCGGCAGCTCCGATTCGCTTCTCCTCGGGTCCGTCGGGCCTGACCTGAAGCCTGTGACGGTCACTTCGCTGTCCGGCTTTTTCGGGATTGAGGAGTCGCTCCTCTTCATGAACTTCGCCTATTCAACGGACCGGCGGTCGCGGCTCTATTATGGAGCTGCCGGTCCCGCCGGGACCATCCCGTTCCATGAGGTGTCGGGAAAGTATTTTATAACGGTTTCTCCTGAGAAGAAATAGCAATGGCGGCATTAAAAACCCTTAAGGCCTTCGGTATCGCCGCAGCCCTATGCGCTGCCGTCTTTACGGTTTCCTGCGCCAGCGACGAGGGCTCTGTCCCCGTTGCGCGGTGGAGCATCCTCTACAATGACGAGATCTCGCCGGATAAGATCGCCGCGGGCGGCGAATGGCAGCCCATCACCATCCCTTCAACCTTCAAGCTCCCCTACAGCCGCGGAAAGGGGCTGAAGTACGCCTGGCTGAAGGGGGAGTTTGACATGCCGGTGGATCTCTCCGGCTATTACGGGATCTCCCTGGGCAGGATTTATTTCACCGACAGCGTCTACATAAACGGCAGGCTTGTCGGGGAGAAGGCGCCCAACGACATCAACATCATGTGCCGGAACCGCAGCTACGTCATACCGCCGGAAACCCTCAGGAGCGGACCCAACACCGTGTACGTGCGCATTGGCATATACGCCAACGAATACGGGGGAATCCTGTCACCGGTGGTCATACAGAAAGAGGCCCGCTTTTCCCAGGCGCGGTTCTGGGGGGACATGCTCTACATCTATTTCCCCGTGATAATAATTATCGGCGCTTTTTTCATGCTTATCCTCCTGACCATTTTCTACCTCTGGAACAGGTCAGAAAAGCAGTTCCTCTACAGCTCCTTCGTCATCATTGTCTATATTTTTTACCTGGCGTCGCTGTTTTATCCCTTCAGGAACGTTGATTTCCTCTTCATTAAGTTCATGCAGGCTGCAACGGTCCAGTTCTTTTCCATCGCCCTGATCCTGATCGTGCAGTCCGTCTATGGCATTTATCTTACCAGCTATAACAGGATCCTGGTCCCGGCGCTCCTCGGGGTCGTGGTGCTGAATTTTCTGTCACTCCTGCTCATCTACCGGGTCGATATCCCCTTTACCCATTATACCGGTGATGCCCTGAGCATCCTCACGGTCTGCGTCAACACGCCGCTGGCATTGCTCCTCGTGGTCAAGCTTAACCGCCTGAAGCCCGACCGGTTCAAGTATTACCTGTCACTTGCCACCACGATCGTCGGCAGTTTTGTCGTCTTTGTCGAGGTTATTCTGTCGATCAAGGGCGGCCGCCTCGCTTTTCTCCTGGCGACCTTCTGCTCTCCTTTTTTCTTTTTTCTCTTCGCCGTCTTTTTCGCCCGGGACCTGATGAAAAAAAACGACGAGATCAACCATCTCTACGACCGTCTCAAGGATGATGAGCCCGTTATCAACGAAACGACCCAGGAGAAGCTCGACAAGGTGGTGCAATTTATAAAGGAAAACTATACCTCGGACCTGTCCCGTGAGGGCCTTGCCGCCGCGGTGGGGCTGAATCCGAACTATATGAGCACCCTTTTTAAAAAATACACCGGCTACAAGATAAACGACTACATAAACAAGCTCCGGATCGACGAAGCGGCGGCAAAGCTGTCGAAGAAGGATGAAAAGATAATTGAAATAGCCTTCGCGGTCGGATTCGAAAGCCTCACCACCTTCAACAGGGTCTTCAAGAGCGTTGTCGGTAAAACCCCCACCGAATACCGGGAAATGGCGTAGGCCCCCCGTCCCCCTCAGGGGGACAGGGGGTGTAAAAACCGGGGTTCAAGGGGCGGAGCCCCTAAAAAAACTAACCAAATCTACAGATTGAAAAATCGGCAATAACCAAATCGTTTGGTGTGTGAATTTGATAAGATTCGGCCTTCCGGATCGTGTATGTTTTCGCCATGCATCCGCAAAAAGCGCGGTGCGAAAATCTTTAAGGAAGGTGCTTCACTATGTTCACACAAAAAAATAAGTTTTACCATGGGTTCCTTTTCGGGTTTATTCTATTTCTGGCTTTTGCAGTGACCTCATGCGGATCCAACTATTTAACCCGTTCACAGCACAGCCCCACCGTCTCCCCGGACGGCAAAATGCTCATTTTCCAATCAGACCATGAAAGCCCGGGCAAGTACGACCTGGTGGTTAAATTCAAAACCGGCCTTGGCTGGACGCCGCCGGTTCCCCTTCTTTTCGCCAATACCAGGATGAACACGGCCGGCCCGTTCATAACCTATGATCAGAATTATCTTCTTATAACATCCGACCAGAAGGGGGGACAAGGCGATGTGGACCTCTGGATAGCAAAAAGGGGTAAAGCGTTATGGGGAAAAGCCGTGAACCTGGGGGCCCCTGTCAACACCGCCGGTTATGAAGGATTCGGGTCAATATCACCGGACGGCAACACCCTCTATTTTACCCGCGAGTGCAACGAGAAAAAAGGAAAGGACAAGTTCTGCCTCTTCATGTCCACGAAGGTGAATGGGCAATGGACCGAGCCCGTCCGCCTACCCGAGCCCGTCAATTCGGAGTACTCGGATTTTGCCCCCATCATCATGGCTGACGGTACGACGATCATTTTTTCCTCAAACAGGCCCGGCGGACATGGCGGATACGACCTGTACAAGACCGAGATGATGGGCAACGGCGCCTGGAGCGAGCCGGTCAACCTCGGCGCTGAGATCAATACCGCCTATGACGACCGGATCGTATCGGTGCCGGCATCGGGCGATGTCATCTATCTTTCCCGCCCGGAGATGAAGGGCGGAAGGCTCGTATACCGCATCCATACCGCCAAGCTCCCCGCGGAGATGAGGCATTCATCGGTCATCACCGTCGCCGGTGTCGTGACTGAACGGAACGATTCTGCAAAAACGATCAGCGCCGAAATCCGCGTGACCGACGTGCAGACACGCGCCACCCGGGTCATCTCGAGCAACAGCGAAGACGGAAAGTATTTCGTAGTCCTCAACAAGAAAAAAGTGTACGATGTATCGGTAAGCAAGAAGGGTTACCTCTTCTATTCGACGCGTTTTGATCTCGGCGATGTCACCAGGTACGATGCCATTATCCGCGACATCGAGCTCACGCCGATAGAGAAGGGGTCGTCCATGGTGTTGAACAACCTCTATTTCAAGCTCAACAGCGACAACGTGTTCGATTACCAGAAGTCACAGTTCGAACTGGGCCGCCTAGTCTCTCTCATGCAGACAAACCCCCGCATGAAAATAGAGATTGGCGGACACACCGACACGTCCGGCACGGAGGCGTACAATAAAACCCTGTCGGAAAAGAGGGCCCAGGCCGTGTATGGTTTTCTGGTGGGCCACGGCATCAGCAAGAACAGGCTCGCTGTCAAGGGCTACGGATACTCCAAGCCGCTCAGCAGCGGCAGCGCGGAAAAAAACAGGAGGGTGGAAATAACGGTCATTTCGGCCAACTAGTACCGTTCCACTGACATATATCTCATTACCATTGCCGTAATGAAGGCACCCAACTCTTGCCCGGCCGCGGAGGACCCCCTCCCGCAGCCGGGTTTTTTTTATGTGTCGTTCCACGCCTGCCGGCTAGTCGTACTGCTCCAGGAGCCGCGACGGTTCCGCAGTAACGCCCCGGCCGATGAAATCGAGATAGGCGTCGCACCGGTTGGTGATCATCCCGTCGATCCCGAAGAGTGTAAACAACATGAAATGCCATTTCTTATCGATGGTGTAGACAAAGACGACGCTGCCCGCGCGGTGCGCCGCGCCGACGTTCCAGGGAAAGGCAAGATAGCCGCTCAGCCCCATTTCAGCGTCCAGGGCTCTGGCGGTTTCCAGAAACTGCGTGAACCCCCGGTCTTTCTTGTTTATATCTTCCATCACAAGATAGCTGCGCATGACCGAGGGCGCCAAGTTTTTCAGGATGGCCAGTGACTTCTCATTAAAGCTCTGGACGATGACGCGGCGCGGGCCGAGGCCTATGGTGACATGCGTGCCGGCGTCCCGCGGCGACGGGATAACGACCGCGTTATTCTGTTCATCGAGCCAGCCGCCGGTACGCAGGGCGGCCAGGATTTCCTTTTCTATGTTGGGATAGAGCTCGGGATTTTTAAGCTCGATGAGAAGGCCGGGCCTGTTCCGGCCTGAAGCAAGCAGGTCGAGGTATTCCCGAAAGGAAGGGATCCTCAGGCCGATAAAACCTTTTCTGGCCCGGTCCGGGTGCTCCCTGTTGTACCATGAGCCGGCGTCGAGGCGCTGGAGCTCCGCCCAGGTGAAGGAGGATACCGGGTCTTTCTCCCTTCCCGGGAATACTTCCTCAACATCGGTTGTCCGTGAGGGGTTGTTGTCATTAAAATTGATGAGGACGCCGTCCTGGGTCCTCTGCACGTCGGTCTCGATATAGTCGGCGCCGATGTCCCGCGCCAGGGCAAAGGAGGGCAGGGTCAGCTCCGGCGCGTAAAACGAAGCGCCGCGGTGCGCCACGACCAGGGGGCGCTTCAGGCCCCGGGCCGCGGCCAGCCTGTCCCCTGCCCAGGGCGGGTTGATGACCAGTGAGGCGATAACAGTCGCCACGGGGATAAGCAGGAACGGTGCAGCGGAGACCAGGACTTTTCTGGATGTTTTCATCGGAGTGTATCCTTAAACGGAAGAGCGATCCATTGACCGCGCCTTTTTATACAGGGAAGGAATTTTCATGTCAATAATATATTATGGTTGCCCCGTGGTGCCATTTTTTATGATACGGCATCCCGGACCGAACAGGCGGATATTTTTTCCTTGAAAAAAGTATGCGTCCTTCTAAGCTTGATCCATTCTCGCGGGTCGAAATGAGGTTGCCTCCTGAGCGCGATTCCGTCAGAACCTATTGCGACATAATATAAAAAATTATTCCAGGGGTGTGCAATGTACTTCAATAAAGAAATCGAAACCATGCCGTTGAACAAGATGCGGGAGCTGCAGCTGGAGCGGCTCAAATGGGCCATCAGCCACGCATACAACAACAACGCCTTCTACCGCAAGAAGTATGACGATGCGGGATTCCACCCGGACCAGTTCAAAAGCCTTGACGACATGAAGCGGGTCCCCTTCCTCACCAAGCAGGACATGCGCAACAATTATCCCTTCGGGCTCTTTGCCGTGCCGATGGAAAAGGTCGTGCGGGTTCACTCGTCCTCCGGCACCACCGGAAACGCGACGGTCGTGGGCTACACCAAGAAGGACGTCGGCATTTTCGCCGAGGTCGTGGCGCGCTGCCTGGCGGCCTACGGCGCGACCGAAAAGGACGTGCTGCAGGTTGCCTACGGCTACGGCCTCTTCACCGGTGGCCTGGGCCTCCATTACGGCGGGGAGCTCCTCGGCGCCCTCACGGTGCCCATCTCCGGCGGCAACACGGACCGTCAGCTGATGCTCATCAAGGATTTCGGCACCACCATCCTGGCCTGTACCCCGTCGTATCTCCTGAACATAGCGGACTATATCGAGAAGAAGCGCCCCGATTACGACATACGCAAGACCAAGCTCAGGATGGGGGTCCTCGGCGCCGAACCCTGGTCCGAGAACATGCGCAAGGAGATCGAATCGCGCCTCGGCATCCAGGCCTATGACATCTACGGCCTCTCCGAGGTTATCGGTCCCGGCGTTTCCTGCGAGTGCCAGGAGAAATCGGGCCTCCATGTGCACGAGGACCATTTCTACGTTGAGATCATCGACCCCGAGACCGGCGACATCCTTCCCGAGGGCGAGAAGGGCGAGATCGTGTACACCACCATAACCAAGGAGGCCTTCCCGGGCATCCGGTACCGGTCCCGCGACATCACCCGGCTGTACCGCGAGCCGTGCAAGTGCGGCCGCACCCTGGTTAAGATGGAGAAGGTGACGGGCAGGTCCGACGACATGCTCATTATCCGCGGCGTCAACGTGTTCCCGTCGCAGATAGAGAACGTGCTTATGGAAGTCGAGGGAACGGAGCCGCACTACCAGATCATCCTCGACCGCAAGGCGGCACTGGACGACGTGGAGGTCATGGTGGAGGTGAACGAGAAGCTCTTCTCCGATGAGGTGAAGGTGCTTGATAATTTAAAGAAGAAGATCAGCGACCGGTTCCGGAGCGTCCTCGGCATATCCGCGAAGATCACCCTCGTGGAGCCGATGACTATAGCCCGGAGCGAGGGCAAGGCGGTCCGCGTTGTGGACCGGAGGAAGATATAATGATTCTACCCCCCTCCCTTGATGGAAGGGGGTCAGGGTGAGGGTGAAAGACCTGATGTCACCCCCGCCCTGACCCTCCCCCACCGAGGGGGAGGGGGATATTAAAAAAGGAGATCAACAATGAACGTAACGCAATTATCAGTATTCATGGAAAATAAACCGGGTCATCTGCAGAACGTCCTGAAAACGCTGGCCGATCAGAACATCAATATAATAACCCTGACGATCGCCGAGACCTCTGATTTCGGGGTGCTGCGGATGATCGTTAACGATCCGGAAAAGGCGAAGAAGGTCCTCCATGACGCGAGGATCACCTGCTCGACCACGGAGGTTCTCGCCGTCGAGCTTGATGACAAGCCGGGGTCGCTCTTCAAGGCCATTGACACGTTCTCGAAGAACAGTCTCAATATCGAATACATGTACGCCTTCACCGAAAAACGAGGCGACAGGGCCGTCATGATTTTCCGCTTTGACGATATCGAGGCGGCCAAGAAGGCCATGGCGCAGGAAGGCTATCAGGTCGTGAAGAACATCGACATCATTGGAGCCGGAAAGTAATCTGTTGAGTTTTCCCCTCCCTTGATGGGAGGGGACAGGGGAGGGTGAACAAAGCAAGGGCACCCCCACCCGGCCCTCCCCCATCAAGGGGGAGGGCAGCAAGTTTCAATTTGGAGAATACCATGGAGAAGAAGGTCCTACTGGGCAACGAGGCCATCGCGCGCGGCGCGTACGAGGCCGGGTGCCATGTTGCCACGGCATATCCCGGGACGCCGAGCACCGAAATCCTGGAGACAATCGCGCGGGACTACCGCGACATCAAGTCACAGTGGTCGCCCAACGAGAAGGTGGCGCTGGAGGTCGCCGCCGGCGCGTCCGTGTCCGGCGGGCGGGCCCTGGCGGCCATGAAGCACGTCGGCCTCAATGTGGCGGCCGACCCGCTCTTCACCTTTTCCTACACCGGCGTGAACGGCGGCTTCGTCATCATCAACGCCGACGACCCGAGCGCATGGAGCTCCCAGAACGAGCAGGACAACCGGCACATGGCGCGGGCGGCCAAGGTCCCCATGCTGGAGCCGTCGAGCCCACAGGAGTGCAAGGACTTCACCAAGCTCGCCTTCGAGATCTCCGAGCGCTTTGACCGTCCGGTGATCGTGCGCATCACCACGCGCATCGCCCATTCCCAGGGGATCGTCGAGATCCTCCCCAGGGACAACATCCCGGTGAAACCCTTCGTGCGCAATTTCCAGAAATACGTCATGCTCCCCGTGCACGCGCGGCCGCGCCACGTCTTCATCGAGGAGCAGCACAAGAAGCTGAAAGAATATTCCGACATGAGCAGCCTGAACCGCATCGAGTGGGGCGACAGGAAGCGGGGCATCATAACCGACAGCGTGGCCTACCAGTACGTGAAGGAAACCTGCCCCGATGATTCGGTGCTGAAGATCGGCATGGTCTGGCCCATGCCGGACGAGAAGATCCGGGAGTTTGCCGCCGGGGTGGAATCGCTCTACGTGGTGGAGGAGCTGGATCCCTTCATCGAGGATTACGTCAAGGCCCTCGGCATCAAGTGCGTGGGCAAGGACATCATCCCCCTCTGCTTCGAGCTTACCCCCGAGATCGTGGACCAGGCAATGAACGGCAAGGCGCACCCGGGTAAATACCCGAAATACGACGCCAACCCGATCCCGCCGCGGCCGCCCGCGCTCTGCAAGGGGTGCCCCCACGGCTTCGTCTTCACCGTCCTCGGCAAGCTGGACTTGAACGTCAACGGCGACATCGGCTGCTACACCCTGGCGGCGCTCCCGCCCTACTCGGCGATGCACACCCAGGGATGCATGGGCGCCGGCATAGGCATGCACCTGGGAATGGAGAAGGCCCATGGGCCCGAGATGGCGCGCAGGAGCGTGGCCGTAATCGGTGATTCCACCTTCATCCATTCGGGCATCACGCCCCTCATCGACCTGGTCTACAACAAGGGGACCGGAACGGTCATCATCCTGGACAACCGGGGCACGGCCATGACGGGCCACCAGGAACACCCCGCGACGGGGCGCACCCTCATGGGAGAGGAGACCCACGCCCTCGACCTGGAAATGCTGGTCAAGGCGTGCGGCGTGAAGCGGGTGGTGGTGACAGACCCGAAGAACATGGACGAGTTTGAAAGGATCGTGCGGGAGGAGGTTGCCGCTCCGGAGCCGTCGGTCATCATATCGCTGAGAAAATGCATATTGATGAAGTGAGGAACAGGGCATGAAGAACGTTATATTCGCCGGAGTCGGCGGCCAGGGCGTCATCCTGGCGAGCAAGATTCTCATGGAAGTGGCCATGAACGCCGGGTACGATGTCAAGGAATCGGAGGTGCACGGCATGGCCCAGAGGGGCGGCAGCGTTGACTGCAACGTCCGCTACGGCGACCGTGTCTTCTCGCCGCTGATCCCGAAGGAGGAGGCCGATTTCATCGTGAGCCTCGAGCTCCTGGAGGTCATGCGGAAGCTGGAGTACCTCGCCCCCGGCGGCAAGCTCATCGTGAACCGCGAGAAGGTGGACCCCGCGCCGGTGCAGACCGGGGCGATGAAATATCCTTCCGACCTGGAGGAGTGGGTCGGCAGGAACGTGAAAAACGCTATTTTTGTTGACACGGACGCCATCCTGAAAGAAGTTGGCACCCGCAAGGCGCTGAACATTGTGATGCTGGGCATCCTTTCCAGGGACCTGGAGTTCACCGAGGCACAATGGGAAGCGGCCATCAGGTCCCTGGTCAAGGAAAAGTTTCTTGAGATGAACCTGAAAGCCTTCAAGATGGGCAGGGACTACAAGTGACTCGGAATACCCCCAACCCGCGTTCTCAGGAGGAGGTTGATGCCAACGCAGGCACAGGATGTGCCGGATGCGTTGGCCCCAGCGGGGGCTTGTCTGAAGATAACGATAACGTCCTCCTCAGGGGGATCTAGGGGGCCGTTAGATAACAGAGGTTTAGTTTCATGAACAGACTTATTTATTTCGCTCCCCTCGCTTCATTGCCGCTGATGGCCCTGGCCCAGCAAAGATCCGATGACTCAATGACGACCGATAATCCCTATGTCGCCGCGGTGCTGATTTTAATCGTCGCCCTGGCGGTTTCTGTCGTCATCACCGGCTACTTCAGGCTCAGGACGCGCGGCCGCGCGGCCGCTGCCGCGGTTTTCGGAATACTGGACTGGCTCATCACGGCACCGGTATGCATATCGGCGGGCGTGAACTCCTACGCGACCGTTGCCATCGCCACCGCGTCCGCGGCGTTTCTGGCCTATGTTGTCATCCGTCACGGCCAGGCCCTGGCATCCGTCTTCCGCCGCAATGACGCGGGACAAGTCAATGCGGACGAAGACTGATCCAAACGGAGCCCGCCCATGGTCGAACGGCCCGATCCATCCCTGAAGAAATCACGCGAAAAAGAATACAATGCCATCAAGCTGCGCCTCTCCATTGCTGATATCGTCCTTAATATCGTAATCATCGGCATACTGGCATTCAGCGGCATATCGCCGTTCATAGTTAAAGCCGTCACCGGCTATTTTATCAACGACTACCTTGTCTTTCTCGTCTTCATTACCGTGGTGGGGGTCATCTATTCAGTCCTCGATTTTCCCTTCGATTTTTACGGCGGCTATGTGGTCGAGCACCGCTTTGACCTGTCCAACCAGTCGGTGCCGGCGTGGCTCTTCGAGAAGATAAAGGGGGCCGCCGTGGGGGCCGTCGTCGGCGTTCCGGTGGCCATGGTGTTCTACCTTTTTTTGAAAATGACCGGCTGGCTCTGGTGGCTCTGGTTCAGCATCTTCATGTTTTTCATTTCCGTCTTTCTGGCGCGGATAGCGCCGGTGGTCATCTTCCCGCTCTTCTACAAGTTCAGGGAGCTTGAATCGGACGAGATCCGCGAGCGCATCCGGGGCCTCCTGGAGGGACAGGGCATCTCGATACGGGGCATTTACTCCTTCAACCTGAGCAAGGACACGAAGAAGGCGAATGCCGGCTTCACCGGCATCGGCAGGAGCAAGAGGATCATCCTGAGCGACACCCTGATCGAGAAGTTCTCCCCGGACGAGATCGCCGTGATCTTCGCCCACGAGATGGGGCACTACAAGAAGCGCCATATCGTGAAGTCGATCGTCCTCGGCACCGCCAGCATTTTTCTCTCCTTCTACCTGTGCGGGGAGCTGTATCGCATAACCCTGGCGCAGCTCGGCTATTCGAACGTGTACGATATCGCCGCGATACCCATCCTCTTTTTCTACCTGACCCTCTTCAGCCTGGTGACGATGCCCCTCTCCAACGCCCTCTCCCGGATGTACGAGCGCGAGGCTGACCGCTACGCCCTTGACGCGACACGCGACCGGGACTCATTTATTTCATCGATGGAGAAGCTGGCGGACCTGAACCTTGCTGACCGGGACCCGAACCCGGTGACGGAGTTCATGTTCTACAGCCACCCTTCCATCAAGAAGCGGATCGCCCTGGCGCGGGCCCACGTGCTGTAGTATCCCCCCTGACCCCCTGAGGGGGCACGAATAATAATTGTTAAGCTTGTCATCGCGAGGAGTGAAACGACGAAGCGATCTTGAAAATAATAAATAGATTATACGGTATGGCCATATCATCTCCCTGACAATATCAAGAATGCTTCGCTCTGCTCGCAATGACATGCTCAGGGACCTCTGGCATGCCCCCTTCGGGGAACAGAGGGGTCACTATTGGATTGCCGTGAGGGATTTTTCCGTACCACTTATTGATTGACTGATTCTCCATCAGATTGTAGATATGACAAGGATCGTGTTTCTGAAATTATTATTAATCGCAGGTACAGGTATGAACTACGAAACCATCACCTTTGAAAAACCGGAAACCGGGATCGGCCTGCTGACCCTGAACCGGCCGGCATCGTATAACGCGCTGAACGAGGCCATGATCCTCGAGCTGGAGGATTTCTGGCGCGAGCGGCTCTATGACAGCAGCACCAGGGTCATCATCCTCAGCGGCGGCGGGGCGAAAGGCTTCTGCGCCGGCCTCGACATGAAGTACGTGGGGCAGATGGCGCCCACGTGGGACATGGAGAAGTTCTACATATTCCAGGCGCGCTTCGCGCGGCTCAACCTGGCGATGCGCCGCTGCCCGCAGCCCATAATCTGCTGCGTCCACGGCGCCGCCGCCGGGCAGGGCTTCAGCTTCACCCTTTCGTCGGACATCAGGGTCGTGAGCCCCGACGCCAAGTTCTGCGCGGCCTACATCAACATCGGCCTCGGCGGAGCGGACATGTCGTGCAGCTATTTCCTTCCCCGCCTGATCGGCGCCGGCCGCGCCTACGAGATCATGTACACCGGCGAGTATTACCCGGCGGAGGAAATGCACCGCCTCGGCCTGATAAGCAGGATCGTTGAGAAGGACAAGCTCATTGAGACCGCCATGGGCTTCGCAGGCACGATGATGAAGAAGAACCACCTGGCCCTCCGCTTCACCAAGGAGGCCATTAACATGAACATCGACGCGCCGGGACTGGAGCACGCCCTCCAGATGGAGGACCGGAACCAGACACTCCTGGGAATGGGCATCTTCATGAAGAAGGGATGATATTAAAACAGGCGCCGCTCTTTGGAGCGGCGCCTGATGCTTTTGCTGATCGGTACCCCGGGTTCCCGGAGGTTTCCTCCCGGGGTCTACCCGGCCTTTAGAGTGTGTTGACGCTCGGCGGGAGGGTCCTGGACCCTTCCTCTTTCTTTTCAGAAGGCTTGTTCTCTTGCTGCTGCTGGACCGGCTCCGCCTTTTTCCGGATCATCGTTTCCCTGAGCTTCTTTTCCTGGAGAAGTTTCAGGTTCCGTTCGTTTTCCTTTCTCTCCCGCTCTTCCTTTTCTTTTTCCCGTTCGGCCGAATCGCCGGGGGCGATGATCTTCTCCTTTATTTCCTCCCTGGCGCTGTCATTGACTTTTTCCAGGATTTCAGGCTTGATGTCCTTCACTTCCTCCCGGATCTGCTTCACTTCCTCCGGCTTGAGATCTTTCACCTCTATTTCCTTCTTTTCTTCAACGGCCTTTTTTACCGTCGCTTCGTCGATCCTGACGGTCTGGTTAGTCTCAACGGTTTTTTCAACTTCCGGCACAATGGCATTGTTCTTCACCGGATTCACCTTTACCGACCCGGCCACCACGTCCAGCCGCATTGCCTTCTCGTCGGCGGATATCCGGAACGATGTCCCGCGCACCGCCGCGACCGCGGTCGCCGTCTTGACGCGAAAGGTGCCCTTCGTCAGTTTTGCCAGGGTCACGTTCATTTTCCCGGCGGGCATGTCAAGCTGGGAGTCTCCTGTCTGCGGGTCCATGAGGGATGAAATGGTTACGGTTGTGTCAGGCTGCACCCGTATTATGCCGGCGGTGCCGAAGAGGATGTCGGCGATGGAATCGGCCCCGGTCCTGAGCATGTCTCCGGCGCCCAGGACATCGCCCACGGCGGCGGTCTTCTCGGCGTTTTTAACCGTTACGGTGACCCTGCCGACCATGCTGTAGAGCTTAACGGTTTTATCCGGGTCCTCCTTTTTACAGCCTGAAAAGGAAACGGCCAGGCAGGTGAGTAAAAATAGGGGAAGAAGTCGATTCATGTAGTCCTCCGCTGGAAAAGGTAAATCTATTCAGCTCCGGCAACAAGAGCTGATTATGACATCTTAAAAATATTAAAAAAATTTTTATCCGTCAAATAAATAGTTAGCCTCGAGGCGGCACCCGGAGAAAACATATCAATTTTTCTTGCCGATATGGAACGTGTACAGCACCGACATGGTTATTCCGTAGAAATGGTCATACTGCCGGTCGATGATGTTCGTCGCCACATCGTTGTAGTAAGGATTATGTTTGCTGTACCTCTGGCGGTTGAACAGGAGCTGGTACCTGCCGCCGAGGGAAAGGGTGGTGCTGATCTTTTCTATGTAGTATGTCAGCCCCAGGGAGGCCGTGCACCCGTAGGAGAAATAGCGGCCCGTCTGGATATAGAGGGGCAGGGGACTGAAATTCGTGACGCCCGTATCATGGTCCGTCTGGATTAGAAAGGTTTTGCCCTTGTTGATCTTGATCTTTTCCACGGACCAGAGGACCACGCCGGACCCGCTCAGCATGATGTAGAAATTCTCGACGACCGGGATGGTCAGTCCCAGTCCCAGGCCGCAGCCGTAGCCCTGCACTTCGTCGGTCAGCTTCCTGTCGAATACCGCCGGCGGCATGTTCACCCAGAGGATGTCCTGCATCGATTCCTCGTAACGGTATCCCTGGTACTTGAACCCCGCATATAGTTTCACCACCCTGTGGAGGGCGCACGAGATCGACGTGTCGCTGTCCCACTTGAGGACGTCGCGGGTGTATTTCTTGTAGGATGGGGCCACGCCATAGTTGGTGCTTTGAAGCTGCGTGTCCCTGGACCATCCGGTGGACCGGTAGGTAAACCGGCCGATGGTGAAAACGGACTGGATGGACCACCGCTGCAGGAAGCCGATCGACAGGATCGGCCCCCCCATGACATTTGAACTCGGCTTGAAATCAGTGGCGTTTTCCGTGAAGAGCACCGGCCGGGGCACGAGGGCGACACTGGTCGCCCTGGCGTCAGACCAGGCAGGCTTCCACCAGATGTACCAGGCTGTGCCGCCTATGCTCAGGTCAACGGCGGCGAAGGCCGCGGGTGCATGCATGAGAATTGCCGATACGGCAATGAATATGAAGTGAAATCTTTTCATCGGTTTTGACCCGCGCGATGGAAGGGGCTTCATCATGTCCGCGCCGCGGTTTCCTCCTCTATGCTTTTCCGATTTTGAATGCGATTATTCATGAAGAACATGCTGTTATAAGTGTCGGTCAGGTTCATGATGATCTTGAAAAAAAACCTGTGTACTGAATAAGATAACGTGGCCATTCATGGTATTCATCTGCAGCGGGAGGAGTGTCAGCGCGCCGGGATGATAAGGATCCGGGCCTCCGCTATGCCGTATTCCAGGAGCGCCAGCGGCTTCGTAGCCGACAGGGCCGCACGTTTCGGATACGCGATATCCATGCGTCCGATGAAGCCCCGGTAATCCTAGTCGGGGGTGAGGGGCCCGTATGCGCGGATAAAGTCAGTCCCGGATCGCTCCGGCGGCCTCGGTAATCCACGCCGCCTTGTCCCATGATCTTAGCGGAAGGTAGTTGTCCGCATCATCGGTCCTGGCGCAGGAAGACAACAACGGTATTGGTTTGTGATGTATTAATTTAAACTTGCATTATCTTTGATTTCAGGATAGTATGCATAAAAACCTGTGCGGGGGTTTGAGCATGGATAATTCAAGCGGTTTCACCTGGTGGAAGCATGGCGTTATCTACCAGATCTATCCGCGCAGCTTCTATGACGCCAGCGGCGACGGCGTGGGAGATCTGCCCGGCATCATCGAAAAGCTGGACTACCTGGCCCGCCTCGGCGTGGACGCGGTCTGGCTCTCCCCCGTGAACACGTCCCCGATGTACGACTTCGGGTACGATATCTCCGATTACCGCGGCATCGATCCGGTCTTCGGCACCCTCGGCGACTGCGACCGCCTCATCGCCGAAGCGCACCGGCGGAACATCAGGATCGTCATGGATCTGGTCATCAACCACACGTCGCACCTTCACCCCTGGTTCGTCGAGTCCCGGTCGTCCCGGGAGAACCCGAAGAGGGACTGGTACATCTGGCGCGACGGGAAAAACGGGAAGCCACCCAACAACTGGATGGCCGCCTTCGGCGGCAGGGCCTGGGAGTGGGACGACGCCACGGAACAGTATTATTATCATTCATTCCTTAAAGAACAGCCGGACCTTAACTGGCGGAACCCGGACCTCAGGAAGGCGGTCTTCGATGACGTGCGCTTCTGGCTGGACCGGGGCGTGGACGGCTTCCGCCTGGACGCGGTGAGCTGGTACGTGAAGGACGCGCTCTTCAGGAACAACCCCTTCGGCTGGGGTCCCAACGCGCCGCGGCCCTACGATCTGCAGACGCACGTGTATGACCAGAACCGGCCCGAGCTGCATGATGTGCTGAGGGAATTCCGGAAGGTCCTCGACGAATATGATGACCGGATGGGCGTGGGCGAAACCTACATCGCGTCCCCGGACAGCGTGAAGACGGCCGCGTCATATATCGGAAGCGGCACGGACGAGCTCCACCTTGCCTTCGATTTTTCTCTCCTCTTTTCGGGATACGGGGCCCGGCGCTTCCGGGACTGCCTTGAGGAGTGGTATGCCGCCATGCCCGGGCGGGGATGGCCGACCCTGGTCATGAACAACCACGACCAGCCGCGGAGCGTCACCCGGTGGTGCCGGGGCAGGGACGGCGAAAAAAAGGCCAGGCTCCTGGCGGCCCTTCTCCTCACGGCATGGGGAACTCCCTTCCTCTATTACGGGGAGGAAATCGGCATGAAGAACGGCCGGATCATCAGGCGGCAGATACAGGACCCGGTGGGCAGAAAATACTGGCCCTTCAACAAAGGGCGGGACCCGGAACGGACGCCGATGCAGTGGTCCGCTGAAAAGAACGCCGGCTTCTCCTCGGCTGAGCCGTGGCTCCCGGTCGCCGATGACTATCGCTCCGTGAACGTGGCTCTCCAGGAGGAGGATCCCGGCTCGATCCTCAGCTGGTACCGCGCGCTGATCAGCCTCAGGAAGGAGCGCCCGGCGCTTCACCGCGGCGCCTTCAGGTTTGTCGGAGACGACCCGGACGTGCTGGCCTACCTCAGGGAGCAGGATGGCGAAACAATATTCGTGGCATTGAACTTCTCGGACAGGAATAAAACCGCCGCAATGGGAGAAGCTTCGTGGCGGGTTCTCTGCGGGACGGAGAAAAAAGCGGGGCAGGATAATCCTGCGGACAGCGTCGCCTTGAGACCGTATGAAGTAATTGTGATGGAAAAAATCCGGAATTAACGGCCTGATCATGACTGATGGTTGATGCGGGGGCGCCGGCGGAGGAATTTCTCCCGGCGCTATATCCGCATCCTGATATATAATTGACAAAACACCTGAGCCATGGTATGCCACGGTCATCCCAAACGGAGGTACCCCATGGAAGAAAAAGCGCGCTTTGCCGGTAAGGAACTGTACGCGGTGGTCCTCCTCGCCTTCATGAACCTGTTCCTCTTCGCCGACCAGAACCTGATGGCGCCGAACCTGACGCAGATCGCCCGCGACCTGGGCCTGAACGACGTGCAGCGCGATGTCATGCTGGGCGGCGACATCTCCGCGGTGTTCTGGATACTGGGCAGCGTCATTACCCTCGGGATCGGGTATCTCACCGACCTCGTCTCGCGGAAGAAACTCTTCCTCATCGTCATCGTCATCGGCGAGATACCGTGCCTCATGACCGGGTTCGTGCAGAACTATGACCAGCTCTTCTGGATGCGCGCCCTCACCGGCATCGGGATCGGCGGGGCCCTTCCGCTCACCTATTCGATGATCGGTGACTATTTCTCCCACGGCAACCGGGCCTCCGCCACGGCATGGATAGGACTTGCCGAGGGGCTGGGCATTGCCGCCGGACAGCTCCTGGCCGGTTTCATGGGGCCGGCGATGGGATGGCGGCTTCCCTTCATCATCGTGGCCCTGCCGAACTTCGCCCTCTGCATCCTCTTCCTGCTCACGGTTAAGGAGCCGGCCCGGGGAATTACGGAGGATAGCCTGAAGGAGCTGATCGAAAAGGGCCTGGCCTATACCGGGAAGATCAACTGGAGGGGATACCGCGACCTGTTTAAAATCAAGAGCAACATCATGGTCTTTGTCCAGGGGATTCCCGGCACCGTGCCCTGGGGGGTCTTTTTCATATTCCTCAACGATTTTTATTCCCAGGACAAGGGCTACTCGGTGGAGGTGGCGACCCTCATCGTCATGGCCGTCGGGGCCGCCGCCATCCTCGGGGGCTTCCTCGGCGGCCTGGCCGGAAACCGGCTCTATAACATCAATGCGAAATACCTGCCCCTGCTGTGCGGCACCAGCACCCTGCTCGGGATCATTCCCATGGCCCTGCTCCTCAACTACCCGTCGCAGGCCGGGGTCGCCGATCCGAGCGCCGCGGGGCCCCTCATCCTCGGCTTCATCACCGGGTTCATGGTCTCCATCACGGGCCCCAACGTCCGGGCCATGCTCCTGAACGTGAACTCGCCGGAAACGCGGGGGTCGATATTCTCCCTCTTCAACCTGACCGACAACCTGGGCAAGGGGGTCGGCCCGGTCGTCATCAGCCTCCTGATCGTGCAGTTCGGCAGGCTCTGGGCCTTCAACATCGCCAACCTCTTCTGGCTCGTCTGCGGCGTGGGCCTCCTGGTGATGATGATAACCTTCCCGAAGGACGAGGCCGCCCTGATAAAGACGCTCGGCGAGCGCGCGGCGGAGATGAAAAAATGACAATTAAAAAAATTTAATTTTTGACAGGATGGCGGCGGCATCCAGGATGAAGCAAATCGACAGGCCATTTCATTCTGGAAGGGAAACCCATGGGCAATACGCTGATCCGACTCTCGTTGATATCTATCCTTGCAACGCTGACATTATTAGACTGCGCCTCTGCCGCCGGCCGTTCTGCCGGGAACGGCGCGATGCGCGGCCTGTACATCCCCAACCGGCAGGCCAACAGCATCGAGTATATCCGGTCGGTCATGGAGCGGGGAAGGCCCCTCGGCATCAACATGGTGGTGCTTGACGTTCATCCCTTCGGGGCGCACCGGACCCGGATCAGCCGGGAAGTGATCGATTATCTCAGGGGAAGGGGCGTCTACGTCGCCGGGCGGATCGTGTGCTTCCAGGACGGCCTTAAGTCCCTGCCGGTCCCTGACGGGTATATGAAGCGCCTCTTCGGCGTCATTGAAGAGACCGCCGGCGCCGGGTTCCACGAGGTCCAGCTCGATTACATCCGCTTCCCGGACGGAGCGCCCTATTACGCCCTGTCGGCGAAGTACGGGTTTGTAGACGATCTTCTCAGGAGGGCGCGGCTCATCACGAAGGAGCGAGGCGTGAAGCTTTCGGCTGATCTCTTCGGCCGGGTCGTGTACAACCGGGACGATATCATCGGCCAGAAGGTGGAGAATTTCGCGAAACACGTCGAGGTGATCTATCCCATGCTCTATCCGAGCCATTTCACCGGGGACAATTACCGGATGGCAAACCCGGGAGAGACCATCAAGGACGGAACAAACCGGGGAATCGTGAGGGTGCGGGGAACCGGGGTGCGGATACAGCCCTACATCCAGGCCTTTCCCTATAACATACAATGGGCCCGCGTGCCCCTCGACAAGTACGTGGAAGTACAGATAGTCGCGGCGGAATCCACGCAGGCCCGCGGGTGGGTAGCGTGGAACGCCAAGGGGGATTACGACTGCGTGTTCAGGGCACTGGAAAACCTGAAAAACGGATCACGGAAAGAAATAGCCTCTTCACGCTGAGACAGGTCGCCCCCCTTCACTTCAGGTATTTTCGTATCATCGCTTCGGTCACACCCTTGTGCCTGCAGATCTCGGCGTACAGCCTGCCGCTTTTCCTGATGGTCCGCTTCTGGTTTTTGTAGTCCACGGCGACCAGGCCGAAGCGCGGATCCAGCCCCTCGGCCCATTCGAAGTTATCCATGAAGCTCCAGTAATAGTAGCGCTGAACGTCGATGCCCGCTTCTATGAGGCGGCTTACCTGGTAGAGGTGGTCGTAGATATACCGCGGACGGAAGCGGTCGGCCCGGTCCGGCGTCCCGTTCTCGGTGATATATATCGGCAATTTGAACCGCTTATAATATTTCTCGCAGAACCGGTACAGGCCCTCGGGGTAGATCTCCCACCCCAGGTCGTTTACCGGGGCGCCTTCCTTCGTGCTGATGTCGCCGAACATCTGTCCTATTTTTTTAATATTGAAAGTGACCATTTCCCGGGAATAGTAATTGATGCCGAAGAAATCCTGATAATTCCCTTTCCCCAGAGGGTATCCCGTCCCGATGGGAAGGAGGTATTTCCCCTCAGACATGCCGGTGATGAAGATCTCGTGAAACAGGCGGTTCTGGAGGAAGCAGGCCAGGCGCTCTCCGGCGGATCCGGTTTTCGGATCGAAGTGGCGGAGATGGTGCGCGGCGCCTACCTTCGTGTCATCGAAACCCATTTCCCTGCGCACCCGGTGTATCGTGCGGTAGGCGGCAATGTGGGCCCGTATCATCACGCGGGCTCCCCTGATGTAGCTGCCGATATTCGATTCCCCCGGCGGCCAGGTCCCGGCGACATAACCGAAGGTAAGATACACGTTGGGCTCGTTGATGGTGACCCAGTCGCTCACCAGATCGCCCAGGTGGCGCACCGCCGCCTCGGTGTAGCGGGCGAAGCGGTCAACGGCGGTATCGGCGGTCCATCCGCCGGAGTCTTCCATCCAGAGGGGATTGGTGAAATGATGGAGGGTCACCAAGGGCTCGATTCCGGCCTTCTTGAGCTGGCGTATCTCGTCGCGGTAATGGTCCAGGGCCTTGCTGTTAAATTTTCCTTCTGACGGCTCGATGCGGCTCCACTCCAGGCTCATCCGGTAGACCGAAACATTCAGCTTTTTCATGATAGCGATATCTTCGCGGACCCTGTTCCAGTGGTCGTCGGCCACGCTGCAGTCGGTCCCGTCGGCGATGCGCCCCGGCTGTCGCGACCAGCGGTACCAGTTGTTGTTCGTGTCGCCCCCCTCGATCTGGAGGGACGCGGTGGCGGTGCCCAGGGAAAAGTTCTTCGGCAGATGAAACGGTTTCATGACGGCCTCCCGTTTGTTATAGTTCAGCCCTGAGTATGAAAAATTTGTCCCGTATTTTCTGCGACTGCACGGGCGAGCCGTTTATCATGAACTGGCCGGCGTTGGGGGTGCGGATATACACGGTATTGCCGTTCCTCACCTGCCCGTGCTGGGTCACGGTTATATTGTCACCCTTCTGTACCAGGGACACGATCTCGCTTCCGGGGAAACAGTGGGCCATGGTCCCGGACACGGTAAAGAACTCATCGCGGACGGCCAGGTAGCACCGCGATTCATGGGCCCTGAGGACAATTTCCGTTCCGCCCGGGGTGAACCGGCTCTCCTCATCAAGGGTGTTGCAGAAAAAGATACCGTCGTCCAGGACCGCTTTGGCCTTGCGGGTGGACAGGTTTACAAAGGCGATGTAGCTGAGATCGCCTATGGTGAAGGTTGCCTTCAGGACATCGCCCGACCACGCGCGGCTCAGGTTCTCCTTTTTCCTGAAGGGGAAGATCGAGCGGTACTGCCGGAGGGTTTCCGGGGGGTACTCGGCAATGTCGTCGGACGTGAACAGCACGCCGCCGAAGATATTGTTTATCAGGAAGAGGGTGTGGCGCTCATCGGCGCTCAGGCCGTTGTTCCTGTCCCTGAGTATGACGGCGTCGGGATCGTTCACGAATACCCTGCCGTCAAGGTGGCTCCTCCCGATGGTGCTGGTGATGGAATTGACCGTGGACACCCGCTCGCGGTAATTGATCGCCGCGAGGAGGCGGTCCTCCCACTTCGGCGCGACGTCGCTCCCGATCCGGCAGTAATCGACCAGGCCGAAGGCGGCCCCCAGGGGGACGCCGCAGCCCAGGATGACATGGTCCCCGGCGCAGCGGCGGAGGAACTTCATGGCGTCGGCCATGACGGTGCCGCGCGGCTTCCCGGCCCGGGGCACCATGGCGGCCGCGTAGAGGAAATCAAGCTTCACCATGTCGAAGCCCCACTGGTTGAAGACGGTGTCGAAGACCTCCTTGATGTGGTACATGAACTCGTCGTTGTACACGTCAAGGGCGTAAAAGGTCCCGCTCCAGTTGGGGTTCCATCCCGCCGGCACGGGGACGCCGTTGTCTTTCAGCAGCCAGTCCCCGTGGTTCTTCATCATGGTTGAATTCTCCTCGCAGATGAAGGGTGCGAGCCAGATGCCGGCGCGGTAGCCTTTCGACTTTATGGCGTCGGCGATCTTCTTCATCCCCCCCGGGAAGGAGGGCTTCACCTCGAGCCAGTCGCCGACCGCGGCCTGGTAGCCGTCGTCTATCTGGAAGATGTCAAGGGGGATGTTCTTCTCCGACAGTGCGGCGAGGTTCCCGGTGATGATGTCTTCGGATATGTTCGTGTAATAGTTATACCAGCTGGTCCAGCCGGTGACGGGGTCTTTCGTCTCAAGGCCGGGGCAGAGCGTATCGAAATAGGTCTGCAGGACGTCCCGCCTGGGCCCCTGCAGTATCAGGACGTCCATGACGGCATGCGGCCCGGAAATGGAGAGCCCCTCAACGTCTTTCCTGATTAGGATGCGGTTCTTGTTTGTCTCGCACGAGCAGATGGTGTAGCCGGTATCCTCCCTGACGGAGCCAAGGAGTGTCAGGTCGCCGGTCTTCTGCCTGATGTAACAGTACACGTAGCTGTGCAGGTGGCCCTTCGCGCCGGTGTAGGGATAAAAATGGTAGTCGCCGAAGCAATGGACCTTGAAGCGCTTCGCCGAACGGGCGAGCTTCCTGATCCGCTCGTCAGCGGAAAACTCGCGGCTTTCGGTCCAGGACTGGAAGCCGTTGCAGAATATGCGGTCATCCTTCGTGAAGCGGTAATTCGTCTCAAGGTACACTTCCCTGACCTGGACCGTACCCTGCGGTATCAGGGTGAGGGTGGCCCGCCAGCCGAGATCGAGGTGGACCAATTCGGATTCGATGTCCATCCCCGTCCCGCGCGCCGGCGAGCCGGGCCTGAAGGCAAGGGTGTATTCCCGTTTTCCGAACTGGTACCGCACGATTCCTTTTTGTATGTTCATAGGGGATCCTGTTAATGGTTATGATGAGCCTGCCGTGACGGCATCATCTCGCGCACCCCGTCTTCCAGGATGCTCCGGTAAAAATCAACCGCAAGGCCCGTCGCGTTCCGATAGGAGTCGCTGACCCAGGCCTCGAATTCCGCAATATGACTGTTCTCGACAAGCGCTATGGCGCAGCCGCCGAACCCCGCCCCGGTCATCCGCGCGCCTGCGCATCCGGGCGCCTTCACCGCGGCCTCCACCAGGGCGTCCAGCTCGGGCCCGGTCACCTCGTAATCGTCGCGGAGAGACCGGTGCGAATCGGCCAGGAGGGCGCCGAAGCGGCGCAGGTCCCCGGCCCTGAGGGCTTCCACCGATTCGAGGACCCGTTTGTTTTCCGTGATGACATGGCGGGCGCGCTTCGCAAGTACGTGGTCCCGGATGCTTTCGAGATCATTGATTTCCGCTTCCGCCAGGCGGCGGTACTGCGGCTTATGCTCCCGGATCAGGGACAGGGCCTCATCGCACTGCGCGCGGCGCTCGTTGTACTTCGAATCGGCCAGGGCGCGCGGCCTGTTGCTGTTCATGATGATGAAGCTGCCGGACCCGGTATTGACCGGCACGTAGTCGTACGCCAGGGTTTCGGAATTGAGAAGGATGGCGTGGCCTTTTTTGCCGAGGGCAACGGTAAACTGGTCCATGATGCCGCACTGGACGCCGATATGTTCGTTTTCCATGTCCTTCATGAGTACGGCAATCCTGAGCCGGTCCCGTTCCGACCAGATGGATGCGCCGGTAAGCATGTACGAGGTGAGCACTTCCAGCGCCGCGGATGAAGAGAGTCCCGACCCCTGGGGCAGGGTGCTCGAATAGAGTATGTTCACCCCGCGGGTCAGGGCCGAACCGCTTTTCCGGATGTACCGCAGGGCCCCCAGGGGATAGTGTGCCCACGCCGGGGCGTCCCCCGACGTGATGTTTCCCTCGAGGTCGGCAAGTACCTCGCCGGGGGCCTGTTCCGATTTGATGCGGACGATGGCGTCGTCACGCTGCTGCAGGCGGCCGGTGATGCCGAGGGAAATGGCGGCGGGAAACACATAGCCGCCGTTATAATCAAGATGTTCGCCGATAAGGTTTAT
>ERZ795061.82-NODE-82-length-90400-cov-9.251292_pt1 | contig 90400 bp, 94 predicted proteins | sample MGYA00375145_ERZ795061 | MGnify/ENA primary metagenome ERZ795061 (study PRJEB30190, sample SAMN05720144) | anaerobic digester metagenome | isolation source: active sludge of municipal wastewater-treating anaerobic digesters | place: USA | collected 2014-12-22 ... | reverse complement strand
TTCCCCATTTCTTGGGAACGGTGATGTTTCCCCGTCGGAACATTGACTGGTCTATGATGTCGTCGTGGATCAGTGACGAGGCGTGCACGATTTCCGTGGCGGCGGCGAGCTCAATGATTCCCTCGGGGATGTCACCCCGCAGTCCGCTGGAGAGAATGACCAGGGATGCCCGGATCCTCTTGCCGCCGCTCAGGAAGAGGTGGATGGCGCTCGCGTCAATTATCGGGATGCCGGTCCGGAGACGTTTTTGGATTTCTTCATCAACCCTCCTGAGATGACCATCCAGGGGCGCAAGTATTTCTTTAAGATCTTTGTCCATGCCCGGTTACGATATCAGTCAAAGGTGGATAGGCATTCGCGCTGGGATTCGTATATTTCGAATACTTTGTCAAGCATGGTTGTTTCGAACAGACGGAGCAGATTATCATTGACGATGACCAGTTTGATGTCGCCTTCGTTGTCTTTGATTCTACGCTTTATGGCCACCAGTACGCCCAGGGCCGAGCTGCATATATGCTTCACGTCAATCATATCGATGCAGATATTGTTTTTGCCCTTGTCGAGGCAATCTTGTAGGAGAGATTCAAGCTCTTCGGATCCTTCCTGATCTATTCTGCCGTCTAAAATCAGAATTTCAACATTGTCAGTTGATTTTCTCTTCATATTCTCTACTCCATGCGGTAATGGTAATGATTGTTGGAACTGCAGCCGTATAGTATTCTTATGCCCACCGGGATTTTCATCTTTATATCATCATCATGCCGGGGTCAATAATTATATTAGCCGGAGGGCCATTTTAGGGGAAAATTTAAAACTTTTCAAGCCTTTTTATGTCCGTCCTGGCAATAGTGAGGGAAAATACCCTGTCAATCCCTGCCTTGCGAAGCTGGCGGGCGCATTCATTCAGGGTGGCCCCGGTTGTACAGACATCATCGATAATCAGCACGTTTTTAACATCGCGGATTTCGGACCCGGCAGCCTCATACCTGTCCAGGGAGTGAATAAAGCGGTCCCGCAGGCCGAGTTTGCGCTGGGTCCCGGCGCCGCGCTTTTCCCGCAACAGGCGGCGGCAGGGGATGCCGGTCTTTTTTGACACGAATTTTGATATCAATTTAGACTGGTTGAAGCCGCGTTCCCACTGTTTCCTGCTGTTCATGGGGACCCAGGTGATGACATCGGCCGTAATGGCGCTGCGGGCGAGCTCATGAAGGGCGAGGTGCCCCAGGGCGGCGTGAAGGGCCCGGACCTTTCCGAATTTCATCTTGCAGATGACGTTTTTCATGGTTCCGGCGTATTCCGATATGGTGATATTTTTCGTGATATACCAGTGACGATCGGCGCAGAGGCCGCACCGCGGTCCGCTCAGGGGGGCCGAACAAACCGGACAGGTGTTCTCCACGACGGTGATGCTCTCCGCGCAGCTGCCGCACAGGGAATGGCTCCTGCGGCTGACCGGAGCGCCGCACCCGGCGCAGCGGGACGGAAACAGTATGTCCGGGAGCAGGCAAAGCATGCGTTACCGGTACCGGGTCGGGTCGGGGACGCCGGCTTCGATAAATCCGTGCTTCCTGATGAGGCAGCTGTCGCAGGCGCCGCAGGCGAGGCCCCCGGGGGCCGGGTCATAGCAGCTGTGCGTCAGGGAATAATCAACGCCAAGGCTCGCGCCGGCGCGTATTATCTCAGCCTTGGTCATGGCGATGATGGGGGTCTCGATGGCGATCTTCATGCCGTTAACCCCCGCTTTGGTGCCGCAGTCAGCCATGGCCTGGAAGGCCTCGAAGAATTCAGGCCGGCAGTCGGGGTATCCGCTGTAGTCGACGGCCGTTGCCCCGATGAAAATATGCGTGGCACCGATCGACTCAGCGTATGCGAGGGCATAGGAGAGGAAAATGATGTTGCGGGCCGGCACGTAGGTGTCGGGGATGTCGCCGGGCAGGCCGGGTTCGCCGTTCTTGCGCACCGGCATAGACCCGTCCGTGAGGGCGGACCTGAATATTCCAGCAGGAATATCGATGAGGACATGGCGCTCGACGCGGAAGAAGCCTGCCAGCGCCCCGGCGGAGCTGACCTCGACTTCATGCTTCTGGCCGTAGCGGAACGTGAGGGCGTGAAGACGGAAGCCCCGATCAATGGCGATCGCCGCCGTCGTGGCTGAATCGATACCGCCGCTTAACAGTATGACTGCCCTGTTTTCCATGTTGCATCCTCCGCAGATTGCCATGTCCCCCTGAGGGGGCATGCATTAATTTACCTTTTGAGCGCAGCGAATAAATCTTGTTTATGTTATAAAAGAATATGTGATCTCATATTAAAATTATTCAGTTAGAGTAAAGATTGATTTATCGTTTCAATCTTTGATATAAAGGCATTAAGCAATATCCTTCGTTCCCCTTCGGGGTGACAGGGGGTCGAAAATTAGTTGCTGGAATAATGCGCACAATCCCATAGCTTTGCCCGTGATGGAAGGGAAAACCATCGAAGGCGGGATCCTGCTGATAACGTATGATAACGCTATTTTCGCTGCAACAATAAAAAACAATCCTGACTCAATGTTTCCAGGGGAACGGATCAAAGGGACGGCGTCTCCTGAAGGGACGCGCGAGACGCCCCGCCAGCGAAGGCCTGTTGTCCTTTACCAGGCCGGCAAGATGGATGACCATGTCCCCTATCGGTTTCTTCAGCAGTTTTCCCGGATCCTCAATGTCGCAGGGTTTATTGGGAGCATCCAGGTAGAGCTCATAGAGTTCCTTTTTCTTCCAGGGAAAGCCCTGCTGGCGCAGCACGTTGGGGATCAGCGCCATCACGGGCGGTTCGAACAGGAACTCGTAACCCGTTGCGTCAATGAATTTGATGAAGCGGTCGCGCGGCGGCCTGCAGCGAAGGAGCTGGTGCATGAGCCGGGTCATGTCGTGGGCGCTGTAGAGGTCTTCGTCGTCGATGATGATCACCGGGAACACGATGGCCCGGCGGCACAAGTCGAGAAAATAGGTGTTGAATTTCATGGGGTTCCTCCCGTGTGAAAGTCGCGGGACGTTTTCACCCGCCCGCAAGCAGTATACGATCGGGGAGCGGACTGATTAAAATTTTTTAGTGGTTTTTCTGGAATTTTTTCAGGAGGGTCACCTGGTTGCCTTTCTCGTTGAAGGTGACTGAGTCGAAAATAGTACGTGCCAGAGAAATACCCCGCCCGTGGGCCAGGAGCTGCTCGTTTGCGTCCCGGGAATGATTATGGAACAAAGCCATGTGGTCGAAGCCTTCCCCTTCGTCCGTGATGCGGTATACGACCTTCACTGGGTTCAGGGAATATTCGATCTGCACTTTCCTGTCGCGGTACCGGGGGTCGAGCCGTCGCGCGGCTATCAGGGCAAAATATGAATCGTTCATAATGGCTTCCGATTTTTCCTCGAAAGATATGTTCAGGTTCCCGTGCTCGATGGCGTTGATGACCAGCTCCCGGAGGGCTATCCGGATCAGGTGAACCTGCTTCATGTCTATGTATTTTTTCAGGTTGCGTGTTACCCGCTGCGTGACGTCCTCAGCGGCCATGATGTAGTTGCTGATGTAGAAGTTCTGCTGTTCGCTGTCAAAGAAGGGGATGAGAACGTCCTCCTCGACACTGGTCGCCTTGCCGAGTATTTCGTTCTTTCCCTCGATGTTTACATGCTCCATGCGCACCTGCATCTCCTTCGGTTCGGCGATAATGGTGGACTTGAACATGATCTTGAAACTGAGGGGCTCCCGCTTCACCAGCAGCTCCGTCAGTTTTTCCCTCACCAGGTTCTTGCTGATCATAGCGGCGGCGGTTTCATCGTAGATGAGGTCGAGGAAGTTCATGGAGACGATCGACCCGGGATTGACCTTGAGGTGGGTCATGATCGCGTTGTTGGCGGTGATGAAATTCCACTTCTCATCGAGGGAGAAGATGATGTCGCTGGAGCCCTCGACCAGGAGCTTGTATTTTTCCTGCGCCTCGATCGTTGCCAGCTGGGCCTCTTTCTTCTCCTGGTTGATGATGTTGATCCTGTCCGCAAGGGCAACCGAAAGAAGGGTGACCTCGAGGGCGGAACCGATCTGGTTCGCGTATTCGGTGATGAACATGACCGGTATGATGCTGAGCTTGTTCAGCGCGATGAGGACCAGGCCGCAGAGGAAAAAAAGCCAGGCTATGATGAAGAAGCGCGCCGGCCGGTAGCCGCGGGCCATTGAGACCAGGGCCGATGCTATGATGACGACGGCTGCAAGGACCATCAGCTTCATCGCTGATTCAATGGCCGTCAGGTAGTCTCCGAAGACAGAATAGATCATGGTGCCGGCGCCGATGGCCATGACACCCGCAAGGAGCCAGAACATGGCCCGGGCCTTCTCCCAGACATGGAGAAAGCTCTGCGTGAATATGGCCATGAAGAAAATGGCGAGGCCTATGAGGAACGGGAGGCTTATGTTGTGCCACTTCGGAAAATCGGGCCACAGGTACTCGAAGGCCATGCCGTTATACGCCATCTGGACAAGTCCGTAGGAGGCGATATAAATGACATAGAGCAGGTAGCTCCTGTCCTTTATGAAGAAAAAGAGGATGAGGTTGTAGAACATCATCACCAGGATGATACCGTAGTACAGGCCGAGGAGAAGTTTCTCCTGTATCGCTTTCTCGGCAAATGCCTCCGGGGTCCACAGGGTGAGGGAGAACTGCTTTGAACATGATCCCGCAAAGTGGAGATACACCGTCATGCTTTTGCCCTCCGGTACCGGGATGGCAAAGACGAAGTTCCGGTAGAGGATCTCGCGCCTGGCAAACCTGTAGATATCTCCGGTCTGTTTCCGGACTAAGGCGCCGCTTTTGTCCCTGTAGTATACTTCAAACACGTCCATGTGGGGGTATTCAAGTTCGAGAAACCACCGGTCGTCATAGGGGAGGTCGCTGCGAAGGTCGAACCGGGCCCAGTAGGAAGTGCTGTTGAATCCGAAGCTGGGAAATTCGGTGGTGCAGGGTTTGTAGAGCTGGGCAATCTCCGGCGAAGAGGCTTCGCGTATGGTCATGGCGCCTGTTTTATCCGCGAGGATGTACATGTGAAGGCCCAGCGGGATCCTGCTGTTCTCGGCATTCAGGATGATACACCTGGCGTCGGACTGCCTGTGCTGAACCGGTGCCGCGCCTGCGGAAGATGCCGGCGAGACAGCGAAAAGAATAATGAGAACCATGCCGGTAATGAATTTTTTCATACACTCATTTGATGCTGAAAAATTTATCAATGTGCAGTATTTCAAAAATCTTTTTTACGAAGGGGGAAAGGTTGACGAGCGTTAATTTTTTTTTATTTTCCGCCATGTGATTGTTGAATTCAACAAGCATGGCTATGACCGTTGAGTCAATGGAACTCACATTGGCGAAATCCAGAACCATCTCTTTGTCATATTGATGGGCGGTTTCCAGAAGAAGCTTGAGCAGTTCATTCGAATTATGAATTGTCAGAAGCTTCATGGTAATGGTAATAGTAACAGCATGGTTTACCGCGATGGAAATCATGCGCCATTCCTCCCCCAAACATACTATTTAACATCAGAGAGTATATCTGAAATCAAGACATTTTTCCTGAAGCCGCTTAAAAAACTCCCTCGTTCTCGCGGCATCCTGATCCGGCAGATGCGCATGGTTTCGCTCTATGAGACATACATCGGCGTGATATTTATTGGCCCGGGATTGTTTTTTTAATTGAAAATTAGCGTAATGTTTCCATAATGATATGAAAAGGCGTGGCCGGTTTCATGTGAAGGCGAGGTTGTCCGACCTCGCCTTCATGACTCATAATGGAGGAGTTTCACGTGGACAGGGAAAGAATAAAAAAGGCCGTCATCGAGATACTGCTCGCCATCGGGGAGGATCCGAAACGGAGCGGGCTGGAGGAAACGCCGGACCGGGTGGCCCGGATGTACGAAGATATCTTCGGCGGCGACAAGGAAGATGTCGCCGACGTCCTCGGCAAAGCCCATGAGCTCGAGCATGATGAAATGGTGATCGTAAAGGATATCCATTTTCACACCATGTGCGAGCACCACATGCTCCCCTTCTTCGGCGTTTGTCATATCGCATACATTCCGGACAACAAGAGGATCGTCGGCATCAGCAAGCTGGCCCGTATCGTTGACATCTTCAGCAAGCGGCTGCAGGTGCAGGAGCATTTTACCACGGAGATCGCCGATGCCATCATGAAGCACGTCAGGCCGAAGGGCGTGGCGGTTGTGGTCAAGGCCCGCCACATGTGCATGGAGATGCGCGGCGTGCGCAAGCCCGGCGCCAGCACCATAACATCGGTGGTGAGGGGCATTTTCAGGAGTGACATCCGGACCAGGGAAGAATTTCTCAGGCTCATAGATTGAATTAATCTTGACATTTAGCTCAGGGGACATAATACTTATATGGCGCAGAGGAGGCTGTTTCATCCTCCCACCCTGCGACGGGAAAACACGGGATGAATAAAGTCAAGATCGCGGTACTCATCTCCGGGTCCGGCACCAATCTCCAGTCCATAATAGACAAGGCTGAATCGGGCTGGCTGCCGGCTGAGATCGCCTGCGTCATATCCGACAGGGAAAAGGCCTACGGATTGGAGCGGGCGCGCAAGCACGGCATCCCCGCGTATTTCGTTGACCGCAAGCAGTATGCCCTGCGGGAAGAGCACGAGGAGGCCATCATGGCGATCCTCAAAAAACATGACGTTGAATTGCTGGTGCTGGCCGGGTACATGCGCCTCATAACCTCCCATATGATCGGCCGGTACCGGAACCGCATCATCAATATCCATCCTGCCCTGCTTCCGAGCTTTCCGGGAACGGACGGGTACGGAGACGCGTGGCGGTATGGGGTGAAGGTCAGCGGGTGCACCGTGCATTTCGTCGATGAGGGATGCGACACGGGTCCCATTATCCTGCAGGGTGTCAACCCCGTTGAGGAAGGGGAAACCTTTGAGAGTTTTCGTGAGCGTGGTCTCAAGATAGAGCATCAGGTCCTGCCCGAGGCGATCAAGCTGTATTGCGAGGGGAGACTGAAGGTCGAGGGCAGAAAGGTAAAAATTCTGGGTAAGGAGTGAGATATGGAAAAAGGTTTTGAAGTGCTGGCTCAAATGCAATATCCAGGCCGTATCATCATAATCGGGAAAAGCCCGGCAGGAGACGATGCCGTTCTCTACGCCGTCACCGGAAGGAGTCCTTCAAGCCAGGCGCGTAAGTTCGAAAAGGAAAAGAAGACGGTGTTTGTCAAGCCGACGGACGAAAAGACGCTGCAATCGGGGAACCCGGATCTTCTGATCTATCCGGCGATCATCGTCGGCAAGTTCAAGTGGATCGCGGTGAGCAACGGGAAGCAGACCCCTGATATAGCCGCGCAGTTCAAAAAGGGCATGACCCCCGTCGCCGCCCTGGGCAACGCCCTGCGGCAGTGGGACTTCGAGCCGGACGCGCCAAACCACACGCCCCGCATCAGCGGTTGCGTCATCGACGATGCCGCGCTTTCCATCGTCAAGCGCGCCCCCGACGGCACGGTCCTCAGGGTGTATTTCGAGGTGCCGAAAGCCGCCGGCAAGGGAAAACTCATCGCCACCTATACCGGCGTCAACACCGACCCCCTCCCTGTCTTTGCGGGCGAACCGCTTGACATCGAGATTCCCTATGGCACCGCCAAGGAAGCCGCGGCGGCGCTCTACAAGGCACTGGCGCCGGAAAAGGGAAAGGATGATTACCGCGTGGCAGTTGCCGCCGTGTACCGTGATTCGGCGGGCAAGATAAAATTCGTCATAAAGAACAGAAACAAATAAGCGTCGATGCAGACGGGAAGGCGCGGTCAAGGGGCCGCGCCTTCTGCAAAACCCTCACCGGTATCCGCGAAAACACGTGTTTTTCTTGACACGCGGCGATGGTGCCGCTTCTATCGCATGGTAGCCTGATTTTCCCCGATACGCATCAATATTTTACATATGGAGCAACAGTATGGCAACAGACGTATCATCATTTAAAGACGCCTATAAAAAAGCGATAAAAAGCGATTTCCCCGAAGAAGCAATGATCGTTATCGGGGATAAAAAGATCGCCCTCAGAAAAGTGGGTATCCAGCTGCGCTACGGCACGAACCCCCACCAGCCATTCATAGCCTACGCCCCGGCCGGGAGCTCGTCCCTTTCGGTGGGCAATCTCGACATCCTGAAGGGAGGCAAGGACGGCCTGTCGCTGACCAACCTCCAGGACATGAGCCAGGCCCTCAACATCCTCAAGTTTTTCGGCAAGCCGGCCTGCACCGTGATGAAGCACGTCAATCCCTGCGGATTCAAGGTCGACACGAAGGGGGAGCAGCTTTCCGAGATCTACCGAATAGCGCGGGCCTGCGACGAGCGCAGCGCCTTCGGCTCCATCATAGGCTTCAACCGGAAGGTGGACGCCCCCACGGCAGAGGCGGTGATGGAAACCTTTGTTGAGGGCATCATCGCCCCTGATTACGATGAGGAGGCCCTGGCCATACTCCGGCGGAACGAGGGTACGAAGAAGCTCAACAATGCCATCAGGGTCGCAAAGGTTTCCAACATGGACCGGATGCCCAAGTTCGTGGGCGACGAGGTTGAAGGATACTACAACATCCGCAACCTGGTCGACGGCTCCATTACCCTCGAGGTGCCGTACCTCACCCGCATCCGTTCAGCGGCGGATTTTATCGTCGATCCCATGATCCCGAACGCGGACCCGGCGAAGAACGGCGGAAAGGATTACGTGGTGCAGCGGAAGCCGTCGGCAAAGGAGCTTGATGACTGCCTCACGGCGTGGTACGTAAACATCAATGTTAGGTCCAACGGCATCGTCTTCGTGAAGGACGGGGCCGCCATCTCGGTGGGTACCGGCGAGCAGGAGCGCGTCGGCGCCGTGGAACAGGCCATCGACAAGGCGCTGAAGAAGGGCCACAGCCTCAGGGGAGCGGTCATGTCGTCGGACGCTTTCTTTCCCCAGCGCGACAGCATCGACACGGTGGCAAAGGAGGGAGTAACCGCGGTGGTATGGCCGGCGGGCTCAATGAATGACGCCCTGGTCATCGAGGCCGCCAACGAGCATTCCATAGCCCTCATGGCGACCCTTGAGCGGTGCTTCCTGCATATATAATGCTGTTTGCCCATCATTGCGAGGAGCAAAGCGACGAAGCAATCCAGTTTTTGCATGGCGTTAATGAATGCAATTGCAGGACCGCTTCGCTGCGCTCGCGATGACATCTGCCTGAAATACCTTTCATTCTCGCACATTTACCCGTCGTACATATTGGTACTTTTCTCTATAAATCACTTGATTTCAAATGCGGTAGGGGTATTATAGATCACTTCCGGGGGTGATAATGTGAATGGCGCGCGCATTCTGGTCGTTGAAGATGACGCCGTTTCAGGCAGATATCTTCAAAGGACACTGATGGATCAGGGGTATGATGTTCCGGAAATCCTCATGTCGGGAGAGGAGCTCATGGAAAAGATCCATACCCTCAATCCCGACTGCATCCTTATGGACATTAAGCTCCAGGGCTCCAGCGACGGCATCGACACTGCCATGGAGATCCTCTCGCGTTATGATGTTCCCGTCATCTACATGACCGCCCACATCGACCCGGACACAGTAAGGAGGGCGAAGCTGACCAAACCGTACGGATATCTCGTGAAGCCGGTCAATATCAGCGAGCTGATGATCACCATAGATTTCACCCTCTACCGCCACCAGATGGAAAAAAAGCTTAAAAAGACGGAGGAGCGCTACCGCGCGGTCGTGGAGACCATGCCTCTCATGATCTGCCGTTTTCTTCCAGGAGACTATGTCATAACCTTTGTCAACGACGAGTATTGCCGCTCTTACAATATCAGCCGCGAAGACTTTCTCGGCACCAGCTTTCGGGAACAGCTCCCCGTTCATGAGCGGGAGAAGATAGAGGGACACCTGGCGTCCCTGACCCCCGAGCAGCCTCTCCTGACCTATGAGCATGGAAGTTCAGGTCCTTCCGGCCAGCGATGGCAGCACTGGACGATGCAGGCCCTCTTCGACGAGCATGGCAACCTCGTGGAGTACCAGGCCATCGGCAAGGATATAACGGAGAGCGTGTACGCCAAAGAAGCTATCCGGCTGTCTGAAGAGAAGTTTTCAAAGGCCTTTCATTCGAGTCCGGCCGGGATGGCCATCATCATGATGAGCGATGGAACCTTTGTTGATGTTAATGACAGCTTCGCCAGGATCAGCGGCTTTAACCGGGATGAGCTCCTGGGGAAATCGATAAGCTCCTATGATATCTATGTCGAGCCGGAAGACAGGGCCAGGATATCAGAGGCGATCGACAGGTATGGAGTGTTGCAGGATCACGAGGTCCATATAAAAACGAGGACCGGCGAGGTGCGCACGGTTGTCGTGTCTGCGGAATCGATTCAGCTTGGTGACGTACGGTGCCTCCTGATGCTTATCAACGACATAACCGACAGGCTCCGGTTCGAGGATAACCTCCGCCGGAGCGAGAGGCAGTACCGTCTCCTGGCGGACAACATGTTCGATCTGGTGGGAATGTGCGACGTTAAGGGTATCTTCACCTACGTAAGCCCGTCATACCGGATGGTGCTCGGCTATTCGGAAAAAGAACTCCTCGGCAAACCCGCCTATTCACTGGTGCACCCCGATGACATGCAGAGTATAATAAAATTAATGAGGAAGGGGATAAAAAGCCGGAGCAAAGTCGATGCGATATACCGCATGATCCATAAGGACGGCCGCGTCCTCTGGTTCGAATTGAACGGCACGGCGGTAACCGGCGACAACGGCACCGTGCTGGGGGCCGTATTCTCATCGAGGGAGATATCCGACCGGAAGGTCATCGAGGACAGTCTTCGCATGGCCCACCGCCAGCTCGCGGAAATAATCGATTTTCTGCCTGACGCCACCTTCGTCATAGACCGCGACAACAGGGTCATTGCCTGGAACAGGGCAATGGAAAAGATGACCGGCGTGCCAAAGAATGCCATGCTCGGGAAGGGGGACTACGAATACGCGATACCGTTCTTCGGTGAGAGGCGGCCCATCCTGATCGACATCCTGAGCGAGGAGATGCCCCGCTACCGGGAACAGTACCTCACCTTCATGAAGGACGGGGACGCCATCATAGCCGAGTCATACATACCGTCAATGCCCTTCACCATGAAAGAGACCTACCTGTGGGGCAAGGCGTCGCCCCTCTACGACGGCGAAGGCGCCGTCATCGGCGCCATCCAGGTAATCCGCGACATCACCGAGATCAAGCGAATCGAGATGGCCCTTCGCGAAAGCGAGGAAAAATTCCGCCATCTCTTCGAGCAGTCCGCCGACGCGCAGCTCCTCATAGACGACAGGCGGATCATAGACTGCAACATGGCGGCGGTAAACCTTTTCAGCGCCGGCAGCAAGGACATGCTTCTGGGAAAGACCCCCCACGAGCTTTCGCCCGGACTGCTGCCGGACGGCACCCCGACCGAGACGAGGATGAACGAAATCATGAAATTTGTCTACGAGATGGACAGCCTCAGCTTCGAGTGGGTCCATCTCTGCCTCGACGGCAGGCAGGCGCCGGTTGACATTACCTTCACGGTCGTCCCCATCGGCGGCAAGCTCATGATACACGCTGTGCTGAAGGACATCACGCTGCGCAAGCTTGCCCAGGAGGCGCTCCGCAAGAGCGAGGAACGGTACCGCGTGCTCGTGGAGACGATGAGCGACGGCCTCGTCATGGGCGACGGAGCCGGCACGGTGACGTTTGTCAATGACCGCTTCTGCGAGATGGTCGGCGCCGCCAAGGATGACATCATCGGCAGCTCGATACTCAATCTCATTTCCGAGGATGACCGCGAGAATTTCATGGAGCGCGTGCGCGGCAAAAACATCATGCGGAAAAGCGCCTTCGAGATAAAGCTCAAGTCGGTGTCCGGGGGGAAGGCGGACGCCATCGTGTCTCCGCGCCCCATAGTCGATGACCGCAACCATCTTGCCGGCATCGTTGCCGTCTTCACGGACATCACCGAGCGCAAGTATCTCGAGCGCCAGGTACTCGAGATAAGCATGAAGGAGCAGCAGCGCATCGGACGGGACCTTCACGACGACCTCGGGCAGATACTCACGGGGACCGGTTTTCTCTGCGAGTCCCTGGTGAGGAAGCTGTCGAACAAGTCACTCCCCGAAGCGGAGGACGCCCGCGGGGTTTTCTCCCTCATAAACGAGGCCAAGGACCATACCAGGATGCTGTCCCGGGGCCTGTCGCCGGTGGAGATCGATTCAGGCGGCATCATGGCCGCACTGGAGCGTTTCGCCCATACCGTGGAAAGCATTTACTCGGTGTCCTTTGACCTTGACTGCGACCCCGCCGTCGATATCAACGACAGCATGGTCGAAACGCAGTTTCATTATATCGTGCAGGAATCGGTGACCAACGCCATCAAGCATGGCAAGGCCACCGGCATCACGGTGTCCCTCAAAAGGATACGGGGCAAGATTCATCTCGTAATACGGGACGACGGTACGGGCTTCCCGGCCGAGGTTGACACTGACAAGGGCATGGGTCTGAGGATCATGCAGTACCGCGCCAATGCGATCGGCGCTTCGATAAAGATAGCCAAGAACAAGGGCAAGGGGACCACGGTCACGTGCATATGGAGATGATGGCGTTTCCGGTGTCATAAAACTATTGACAGGCTTCCCGGCTGCAATATATGTTTACCCTGAAAGGACAGGTTAATGGCAAAGAGCAAAGTATTGATAGTCGATGATCATCCCGTGGTCCGGCAGGGGCTGGCCGCTTTCATAAACGGCGAGGAGGATTTTATCGTCTGCGGCGACGCCGAGGACGCCGATGCCGCGATACGCTCCATCAACGAGCTCAAACCGGACATCATCATCGCAGACCTGTCCCTCAAGGGCACCGGCGGAATTGAGCTGACGGCCGCGATAAAATCGCGTTTTAACATACCAGTCCTCATTCTCTCGATGCATGACGAGAATTTTTACGCGGAGCGGGCCATCCGGGCCGGCGCGCGGGGCTATGTCATGAAAAAGGAGTCCATGGAGGTCGTCATCAGGGCGCTCCGCGATATCCTTGCCGGCAGGATCTACGTGAGCGAAGAACTGAAGGAGAGGCTTCTCGGCAGGCTCCTTACCACGCCGGACGTGAGGCAGTCTCCCCTTGAAAGCCTTACGAACAGGGAGATGGACGTGTTCCAGCTCATCGGCAGGGGGCTTTCAAACAGGCATATCGCGCAGGAGCTGTCCCTCAGCGTGAAGACGATTGAAACATACCGCTCCCGTATTATTGAAAAGCTCAAGCTGAAGGACTCTGGAGAATTGGTGCAGTTCGCGATCCAGTGGAACCAGGGAAGCGGCACACCGGAACAATAGTTTTTCACCTAGGGCCTTACTCGCCAGCCATAGGGGAATTCCCCTACAAAAAATTTCATGTTTTTTCCCTCATCCAAATAACTTAATCAGGGATTGCAAATATTACAGGGTATGGTGTATATTATAGGAGTTAACGGTCTCACTAATACGCTTATTGTAAATGGAGGTTTTACTTTCAGTAACAGTAATGCTTAAGAGACAGAATGTTATCCTGCTCTCTACAGTATACGGCACAATAAACTACACCTTGAAACAGAAGTGGATGAATGTGTTACCCAAACAACAATGTTTCATATCCCCCCCCATTTTTCTCCATGCCGTCAACTGTAGATGAGCAGTTTCTTTTTTAATCCGAACTGCTCATCCTATATAAAATCCATCAATTTCTTGAATTCCTCTTCTTTCATATTGAAGCTTTGCTTTTCTGACGGGAACTCGCCGGTTCTGACTTCCTTGACGTAATTCTGGATGCCCCGGAGGGACGCGGAGTAGAGGTCCTCGTAGATTTTAACGAACTTCGGGGTAAAACGCTTGAAGAGGCCCAGCATGTCGTTCAGCACCAGGACCTGGCCGTCGCAGAAAGCGCCGGCGCCGATGCCGATAGTGGGAATTCTCAGCTTTTCGGAAATAATTTTGGCGATTTGCCAGGGCACGCACTCCAGGACAATGCTGAAGCAGCCGGCAGCTTCGAGGGATTTTGCCTGCTCGATAAGCCGCTTTGCCGTGTCAAAATCCTTCCCCTGGACGATGGAGCTTCCCAGTTTGTCGGCGGTCTGAGGCGTGAAACCGATATGGCCCATGACCGGAACCCCGGCCTGAATGATTTTTTTTGTAGTGTCAAGGGCATGGTCAAACCATTCCAGTTTGACCCCCTGGCATCCACCCTCGTTTACAAAACGGCGGGCGCTTGTCACCGCGTCTCCAGGATTTACCTGGTAAGAGCAGAAGGGCATATCGCCGACCACCATGGCGTGTTCCGATCCTTTTGAAACGGCCCTGCTGTGGTTGATCATTTCATCGAGGCTTATCTCCGTCGTGCTGTCCATGCCGAGGACGACATTTGCCATGGAGTCGCCCACCAGGATGATGTCCACCCCCGCCGCGTCCAGTATCGGTGAAAAGGAAAAATCATAGGCGGTGAGCATGGCGATTTTTTCTTTTTTCGCTTTCATTTCCAGTATTGATTCAGCGGAGAGTCTCATGATTACCTCGATTTATGATATAAAAGGCCGTTGCTAGCTGGAAAGTACGGGTTTAACCATGATTCGTCAATATTTTTTCACCGCCTGTTGTCATACTGTCCATCGGCAGCCGTGGTTTTGATTTAACACAGTTACTCTGACACCGATAGTTATAGCCCGATTGCCATGAGCATCCTGGCCCAGTGACCCGTTATGACAGGTTTTAAAAGGTAGCGATAGTTATCGGTAGTAATTGCAAAAAATTATTAAAATTTATATTTACATAACTATAAATATGTATAAAATATAATAAAAATCGTAAAATTGTTAAAAAAATTGCCATATAGTTAAAAAATATCAATATTTTATCATATAATTAAATAACTATCGTTAATTGAACATAATTGCATGCCATCGCCCTAAATATCGTCACCAAAGGTGGCGAAAGTTCGAATAGGGATACGTGTCCCTACTTTACTCTTCGAGATCTTTGAAAACTTTTTTAAACTGGAAAGGCGAATCTCTACGGAGAATTCCAGTCTTGTATTAGCCCAAATACAAGCCTGGAATGTCTCAACCCGGCTGTTGCGTAAGGCTTCAGCCACTTTACTGGTGTATTCATTCAGTTCCGGCCGCCCACCGGAGGCTGAATGGCATGGAAGCCAGAATACTTTTCTCAACAAAGGAGTGTAAAATGATAATCAATCACAACATGAATGCGATTAATGCCAACCGTGTCCTCAAGTTCAACGAATGGGAGATAGGCAAGAGCATGGAAAAGCTCTCATCGGGGATGAGGATAAACAGGGCGGGCGATGACGCGTCCGGTCTGGCCGTATCCGAAAAGATGCGGACCCAGATCCAGGGGCTGAGGCAGGCTGAAAGGAACACCGAGGACGGTATGTCGTTTATACAGACCGCCGAGGGGTACCTCAACCAGACTTCCTCAATCATCCAGCGCGTCAGGGTCCTGGCCGTACAGGCTGCCAACGGTATTTATTCAAATGAAGACCGCCAGCTTATACAGGTCGAGGTTTCCGCCCTTGTCGACGAGGTTGACAGGCTCGCATCTCAGGCAGAGTTTAACAAGTTCAAAATACTGACTGGAGATTTTTCCAGGACCAATCCCAAGGCGAGCATGTGGTTTCAGCTCGGGGCCAACAAGGATCAGCGTGAGCGCGTGTACATAGGGACTATGACCGCCCAGGCCTTAAAGTTCCGTGACGGCTCAGGCAAGATCGCTGTTTCTCTTTCCGCACCCGGCGGCGCCAATGACGCCATAGGGATTATGGATGCAGCACTGCAAAGGCTTGGCAAGCAGCGGGCAGATCTCGGCGCCTACTTCAACAGGCTCGAGATGACCGCGAAGGGGCTCATGGTTGCGTATGAAAATACGCAGGCATCGGAATCGCGGATCCGCGACGCCGACATGGCCGAGGAAATGGTCGGTTTCTCAAAGAACCAGATCCTTGTCCATACCGGTTCGGCCATGCTGGCACAGGCGAACATCCAGGGTCAATCAGTAATGAAATTGCTTGGTGCCTAACGGTGCCGGGCAGCATCTCGAGAGTAAAGATAAAAAGGTTCTTTGAAAATTCAGCGCGATTCTCACCCCTCCCGGTGAGGCCCGACTGTCCTGCACCCGGCTGTTTCGGCAGCCCGTGATGCGGGGAGGGCATCACCGGCTGCCGGAATTTCCGGGGCCGGTGTTGTCGTGATTATGGGCAGTCAGGGCAGCACGTCAAGGAGTCAACCTTCGGACCGCGGGGCGGTCCCGGGCGCGCCATGATGGGGCGCCTGAAAAACACGGGTTCCGGGCAGAGACAGGATCGGACCCGGACCATAACAAGGGAGGGAACCAATGAGAATCAATCACAACATGAGTGCCATTTTCGCAAGCAGGCACCTGTCGGAAGTGGAGAACAGGCTGGACAAGAGCATCGAAAAGCTCTCATCCGGCGAGCGGATCAACACTGCCGGCGATGACGCCACGGGTCTGGCCGTGTCCGAAAAGATGCGGACCCAGATCAACGGCCTGGTCCAGGCTGAAAAGAACGCACAGAACGGGCTTTCTTTTATCCAGGTCGCCGAGGGGTCATACCAGCAGATCAACGAGATCATGCAGCGGATAAGGGTTCTGTCTGTCCAGTCGGCCAATGGAATTTATTCCAGGGACGATCGCGTTCAGATTCAGGTTGAGGTATCTCAGCTTATTGATGAAGTCGACCGTATCGCCTCTTCCGCAGAGTTCAACAGGATGAAGATGCTCCGGGGAGAATTTGCAAAGAACAGCAAAACAGGCAGCATGTTTTTCCATGTTGGCGCAAATCAGGATCAGCGTGTCAGGGTCTATATCGCCACTGTCAGCTCGAAAGCCTTCAACCTGGTAAATGAGGGGAGCAAGCGGACAATTTCAACGGTGGCCGGCGCAAATGCGATGATAGGGTATGTCGATTCGGCATTAGACAGGCTGAACCGGCAGCGGGCAGACCTTGGAGCGTATTACAACCGGCTCGAAAATACGGTAAAAGCCCTGACCCAGACATATGAGAACATGATGTCAGCCGATTCACGTCTGCGTGATGCGGATATGGCAGCTGAAATGGTTGAATTCACAAAGGACCGCATTCTCGTTCAAACCAGCGCGGCGATGCTGGCTCAGGCCAACACCAAGCCGAAGCTGATCATGAAGCTGTTTGAATGAGAATCATCTTTAAACGGGGTATCCCGGCAGTGCGGATGTCCCCGTCCCTCATCGGCGCCGGCACGGGTAGCGCTGCCCTGGCCGGTAGCCGGTGAGGGGGCCGTTTTTAAAAGGGAGGTTGGGAGAGTTTCTCCCGTTAACATGGAGGTTAACTATGTATGTCAAGAACGTAAACTATGATTCGGTGGACCCGGGCGGGACCTACGCCCGCAAGGCTGAGCCGTCGCCGGAACAGGCCGGCATGGCCCAGACGCAGCAGGCGCAGAAGATCCAGCCGCAGACCGTCCAGCGCGAGCCGAGCCGGCAGGAAGTTGCCGAGATCGTCGATCGCCTGAACAAGGGCGTCCGGGAGATACATGAGCGCATGTCCTTCTCGTACCATGAGAAAACACAGCGTATCATTGTCAAGGTTATGAACAATGATACCAATGAGGTCGTGAGGGAGATTCCATCTAAGGAAGCCATTAAGCTTCTTGAGCATATCCAGGACTTTCTCGGTATGCTGGTGGATGAATCGCGATAACTGATATCGCGGTGTAGTGCAGTAAATATCGTTTTTTGTGAAGAGGACACTATTGTCTTCCAAAGATACCTATGGCCTTTACAAAAACCAATCCCGCCGCTTATCTTTAACAGATAGTAATATCAATTAATATATATAAAAATAAATATTTATTCATATATCTAAATAATTCTCCCGGTCTATTTTGCTCTGACCCCAGGTTTTGCTCTGACCCCAATATCTGCCGGCGTAAGGTAATGGAAAAGCATCAAAAATCTCATTTTTTTTTAATACCGAATTATATCCTCTTATTAAATTTTGATATTATGTCGATAGATAAGATGTAGGATACCTATGTTAGAACAGTGCCAAAATAAGCAAGGGAGGGCTTGCATATGCCGGTATCAATGAGTGGAATGGCGTCAGGCATAGATACCGACGCCATTGTCGACAAGCTGGTCAATGTAGAAGCCAGGCCGATAAAACAGCTTGAAATCCGCAAGAAAAACCATAATGCACGCAAGGACGCGCTCAAGTCCCTGAGCAGGCAGCTCAATGATGTGAACAGCGCTGCAAAGGACCTGTACGGTTTCAGGACTTCCTTCAACGATAAGAACGCTGTTTCTTCTGACAGCTCCGTCATCGAGGCCAAGGCCTCCATGCAGGCCGACAAGGGCGTGAGAAAGATTAAGGTAAACCAGATTGCGACCTCGCACAAGGTTTCCACTGATCCGGTGCAGGAAAAGGAAGCGCTGCCCGCGGGAAAATTCACCATTGAGGTGGACGGCTCAAAGCAGACCATCTCCTTTAAAGGCGGAACCCTGAAAAACCTGGCGGACAAGATTGAAGAAGCGGCGTCGGACCTCGTTGCGACATCGTACATCCGCAAGGACGGCGACACCTATATCCTCACCATCCAGTCGAAGAAGACGGGCGAGAAGGGCGAGATAAAGCTTTCAGGAGACCGGGGGCTCCTCGACAAGATAGGACTCACCGGCGGACAGGCCGGAGCACAGAAGAACGAGGTCGCCGTGTCCTTCGATTCAAGGTATTTTACCTCCTACATGGGGGAGAAGAAGCCGGAGGCTGAAAACGGAAAAATCAGCGTGAGGGATAACGGCAGGTCCGTATCTGTGCGCGGGGCCCTGTGGCGCGAGTACGCCCTGCCGGTTGAAATGACTGCGAAGGGCGACACTACCCTTGAATTCGATCTATCCTACCGGGACCAGGAGAGCGGTGACGACGGGAGCATCCCGAAGCGCCTCAGGGTCGGGCCTAAGGAGAAGGTCAACATCAAAGGCATTATCCTTGAAAGCTATAATGTCGAGCGCAAGCGCGAGGGTAAGAAGGAGGACCTGAAGGGCCTTGAGAGCCTTATGGGAATCGGCATCGTCGTGAACGAAAACGGAAAACGCGTGGAGAAGGTCTATTCCCTCGGAAGGGACCTGAAGGGCCCCCAGACGATCGCGGCGGGCAAGGATCTCAAGGGCGGAAAGATCAGCAAGATCATCCTCTACTGCAACCGCGGGACCATGGAGCTGTCCGGGGTGCGCCTGGCTACGCCGGCTGAACAGAAGCCCGGCTACGCGATGAAGAATGTCATCGCTCCCGCGCAGGACGCCAGGATCACGGTCGACGGCATCGAGATAACCAGGGACCGCAACGACGGCCTCACTGACGTCATCAAGGGGGTTACCCTGACCGTCAAACGGCCCTCCCAGCATGAAGTGGACCTGAACGTGGAACCCAGCATCGATACATCCGTTGAAAAAATAAAGAAATTCGTCGATGCGTATAACAAGTACCTGGACATGCACAGGGACCTGACCAAGGCCGTCATGTCTCAGAAGCCGGGAGATTACGACAAGAACATTTCCCAGCAGGGCCTCTTCATGGGCGATATGACCCTGATGAGGCTGCAGGGCACGCTGCAGATGGCCGTGACCAGCGCCTACCCCAACAGCGCCGATAAGCCGATCAGGATGTTCGCCGAAATGGGCGTTTCAACGGGTTCGATCAACGCCGAGTGGGAATCGATCAAGTCGGGCAAGCTCATTATCGACGAGGCGCTTCTGAAGAAAACAATACTGGAGAACCCCGAGGGGGTGACCCAGTTTTTCGGTTCCGATTCCGACGGGGATAACAAGGCAGATAACGGCATGGCCTTCAGGGTGACGGCCATGCTGAAGCCCTATATTTCGTCCGGCAAGAACATCATCGCCGCGAAAATTGACATGGAAGACAGCGGCATCAAGATAGCCGACGAGAGCATAAAGGCCAAAGAGGACCACCTGAAGAAATACGAAGAGAAGCTGAAGAGAAAATTTGCCGCCATGGAGCAGGCGATATCCCAGACCAACGCCCAGAAGCAGTGGATGAAAAACCAGATGGGCGGCGGCTCCGATGACAGGGAAAAATAACAGTAGCAAGAGGTGCGACGTGCAGGTACTTATAAACGATTGTCCGGTTGATTTCGAGCTGCAGCAGGATAAGAAGATATCCGATGTCATCAATTCAATCTCCGAATGGACGCGCGACCGCGATCTCGTGTTCTCCGAGCTGTATATTGATGATGATTATTATCCCATCGACGGCGCGCCCGACGCCAGTCTGGCCGGCGTCAAGGTTATCAACTGCATCGTGCAGTCCAAGGCGGACATCGTGTTCTCCTCCGTGGACGAGGCCACCCGCTACTGCGACCGCGTGAATTCATTCATGGAACGCGTGGCGGAGACCGGCGAGTGGGGCCGGGGCGAGATAGACGACCTGATGACCGGCATCTCGTGGCTCATGGAAGTGCTTGCCAGGGTGACCGGCCTTCTCGGCATCACTTACGGAAGGCTGAAATTCAGGGACTCCGACCTTGACCACTACGTCCATGTCATCGAAGGGTTCAGGGACAGCCTGGTAGCGGAAGGGGCCGACGTGAAGGGCGTCGTTAACGCGAACCGCGGCATTTTCGGCGATATCAGGCATATTTTCAGGATGATCCTTCTCGGCGACGAGATGCGGTCGCTCATCGTACAGAGCATTGATTCTCCCGATGTGCTGATTTCATCTATCCGGCAGACCAGGGAAGAGCTACCCCAGCAGCTTGCGAGCGTGCAGGCGGCCGCCGTTGCCTACCAGATGGGAAAGGACGCGGAGGGCTCCGAGCGCCTGAAGGCCTTTGTTGACTTCGTGTACCGCTATACCAGGACCTGTTACCAGCTCGTGCCCATGTTCCGCATCGACCTCGGGGAGATTGCCGTCGGCGGGGTAAGCCTGGAACAGAAGAACCGCGACGTGCGCAACCTGCTTCATGAAATCATCAGCGTCATGGAAAACAACGATATCATCAGCCTCTCTGATATCCTTGAATACGAGATCAGGCCCGCCCTGGAAGATCTCGGCTCCTATATGGACCAGCTGCTGGAAAAAATCGGCGGGAAGTAGTTCCCTGACCGCCGTTGCAGGTGCTGCAGCTGCCATTCACTTTCTTTAATCATCCCGTGAATCGCGGATTGAATTCATAGTTCCCGCAGGGATGGGCGGTATGAACTGCTCCGCGGTCTACTATGAAGGCAAAAGGGAGGTTTACCGGACCCGGTGCGAGAATCCCTGGTGAATAGGTGAGCCCGGGACGATGTTTCGCCGAAGGAAAGGCGTAGTCTAAAATGTCTTGATTTTTTTTCTGCCGCGTATCAACAGTAGTGCCTGCGGTGCAGAAGCCAACACCGTTATAGCCGATATCCTATCATGCAGGTACCATTACCATGGGAAAAGACAAGGACCAGAAAAAACCGTGGGGGGGCCGCTTCACCGGTTCCCTGTCAAATACCGCCGAAAAGCTATCCGCCTCGATCAGCTATGATTCGCGCCTCTGGCGCCAGGACATCCGCGGGTCACAGGCCCATGCGAAGATGCTCAACCGGATCGGCATCCTGTCCGACGGTGAACTGGCCGATATCCTCAAGGGACTTGACCAGATCGGAAAGGAGATCGGGGCCGGTGCCTTCGCCTTCAGGGAATCCCTTGAGGACATCCACATGAACATAGAAGCGGTCCTTACCGAGCGCATCGGGGACGCGGGCAGGAAGCTCCACACGGCCCGGTCGCGCAATGACCAGGTGGCCCTGGACATGCGCCTCTATATCCGCGATGAGGCTGAAGAGGTCCGCGCCATGCTTGCCGCCCTGGTGGGGCTCCTGGCGGATAACGCGGAGAAAAACATCGACGTCATCATGCCCGGATACACCCACCTCCAGGTGGCGCAGCCGGTGCGCTTCAGCCAGCACCTTCTCGCCTATGCCTGGGGTTTCCTGCGCGACGCGGAGCGCCTCGACGCCTCGGTCCGCGCCTGCTCGAAGCTTCCCCTCGGGTCAGGCGCCCTGGCGGGGCTCAACTACCCGGTGGACCGCGAGTTCGTGCGCGGCGAGCTCGGCTTCGAAGAAATAGTACCCAACACGATGGACGCCGTGAGCGACAGGGACTTCATCCTCGATTTCTGCTATTTCGCCGCGGTCTGCGCCGTGCGCCTCTCCCGCTTCTGCGAGGAGTTGGTACTCTGGTCAACATCCGAGTTCGGGTTCATCCGCCTCGGGGAGGGGGTCACCACGGGCTCATCCATCATGCCCCAGAAGCGCAACCCGGACATAGCCGAGCTTATCAGGGGAAAATCAGGGAGGACCATCGGGAACCTCATGTCCCTGCTGACCCTTCTCAAGGGGCTTCCCATGACCTACAACCGCGACCTCCAGGAGGACAAGGAGCGCCTCTTCGATTCCCTTGACACCATCAGGCTCGCCCTGGCGGGTCTGATGGAGATGCTTGCGACCATGACCGTGAAGGACGGCCGGATGAGACAGGCCGTGTACAGCAATTTCTCCACCGCCACGGACATCGCCGATTACCTGGCGCTCAAGGGGGTGCCCTTCAGGAGGGCCCATGAGATCGTGGGCACCATCGTCAGGACCTGCGAGGAGCAGGGCACCGATTTTTTCGCCATGAAGGCCGCGGATTTCAGGAAATTCGCCCCGGAATTCGGCGACGATATTTCGGATATCATCAATCCGGAGACCAGCGTGGAGCGCAAGGTTTCCGCCGGCAGCACGGCAAAAAAAGAGGTGCTGGCGCAGATTGAGGCGATCAGGAAGAAGATAAAATAACCGTTTCATGCGTTTGTAGGCGGGGTCACGTGACCCCGCCTACAAACGCATGAAAAGCATGCCCATTATTATCCTTGACAAGTCCCCTGATATTCATAAAAACTATCCCTTAATCAAAATTTCTGTGGACAGGATCGGCGTCAAGGGCCGACGATGGCCACAACCAGATTACCGGCAGGATACGGAAATGAATATGCAAGACAAGACACGAGCCCAGCTTGACTGGAAAAACCTCCCCTTCGGTTACGAAAAAACCGATTACAATGTCCGCTATTACTATAAAGACGGCAAGTGGTCCGCCGGCGAGCTGGTAACAGACGAAATCATACCCCTCCACATGGCTGCCCCGTGCCTTCACTACGGGCAGGAAGCCTTTGAGGGCCTCAAGGCCTTCGAGACAAAAGACGGCAGGGCGGTGGTGTTCCGGCCCATCGAGAACGCGCACCGGCTGCAGAAGAGCTGCCGGCGCATATTTATTCCCGAGATACCCGACGATATGTTCATGGACGCGGTCCAGAAGGTCGTTGCGGCAAACAGGAGGTTCCTGCCGCCGTACGGCACCGGGGCCAGCATGTATCTCCGTCCCCTGGCCATCGGGATCGGCGCCCGCGTCGGCCTGGGCCCGGCATCTGAATATATTTTCATCATGTTCGCCACGCCGGTAGGCCCCTACTACAAGGGCGGGTTCAAACCGGTCAAGGCCCTGGTGGTCGAGCAGTTCGACCGGGCGGCCCCCCTGGGAGTGGGGGACTGCAAGGTGGGCGGCAATTACGCGGCCGGCCTTGCCGGCGGCGAGTACGGCCATGACCACGGGTACCCGGTGGTGCTCTATCTTGATTCGAAGGAGCACCGGTATATCGACGAGTTCAGCACTTCAAACTTCATCGGCATCAAGGACAACACCTATGTAACGCCGAAATCGGGCAGCATCCTGCCGAGCATAACCAACGACAGCCTCTCGATCATCGCCCAGGACATGGGGATGATCGTGGAGCGGCGTCCCGTCGAGGCGGCCGAGCTGGAAAGCTTCGACGAGGTCGGCGCCGTGGGCACCGCGGCCGTCATCACCCCGGTGAACCTGATCAGGTTCCGCGACCGCAACTACACCTTCGGGAACGGAGACGAAGCCGGTCCCGTGGTCAAAAAGCTCTATGAACGACTGACCAGAATCCAGACCGGCGATTACGAGGACAAGTTCGGCTGGCTGTACGAGGTGAAGTAGACTCCGGGATTGCGGCGCCGGCTGTCCGGGCCGGGAATCACTGCTTCCGCAGATTTTTCATGAGCACGTCCATCAGGATGTCCTGCCCCGCCCTGTTGAGGTGGACCGGATCAATGGCATAATCCGGGTTTAACCCCCCGTTCTTTAAAAGATGGGGATACACGTCGATGTAGGTCACGCCCCTTTTTTCGCAGATCCGCCTGAGGCGCGCGTTCAATTCCATCAAGGTCGCGTTTTTGATGAATACGGTGGGGTCCACCGGCAGGTTGCTTATGCAGTATACGCTCTCCGTCACGGTCTTGTAATACCTGAACAGTTCATCGTAGTTGCGGTCCATGTCGGCAGGGGGGACCCGGGCTATAAGGTCATTCCCTCCGACCAATACAACGATAACGGCCGGCTTGAGGAGGGACACCTTTTCCTTACGCTGCAGCAATGCCCTTGTCGTGCTGCCCCTGAATCCATAGTTGCAGGCGGGAACGTTCAGATATTCCTGGACACTGATAAGCTCGACGTTGCTGTCGCCCTCGAAAAGCGTACAGCCGGCAACGCACGATTTCTTGTTTGTCTCCTGCAGTTTCTTCACATGGTCGGTAAAGATACGGTATTTTGACTGCCGCGCGGCGCAGCCCGCGAGAAAGGCCGCCATGACGATAAGAAGGGACAGAAGGCAGATTCTTTTTGATGCCGGTATATTCGGGGTCATGGAGGGATATGTCCTTGTCGGTTATTGGCGCCGTGAAAGAAGAGGCCGGCGCCGTGTGATCGCATGAAAGATGTGTTTTCGCAGGATGTCAACAAGAAATTACTGCGGTCTCAGGCCATAAAAAGAGAGCACATGGGTGCTCTCTTCGTGCCGGTTGCTATGCAGGATCACGTTTCAATGGCCGAAGCGTGATGATATTCTGCTATGATGACGTGACCCTTTCAGCCTGGATCGCGAGGTACTTGACCAGGGTCTGTTCGGTTATCGCCCCCATCGTGACGAGGATGATCCCTATCAACCCGCCTTCCTTCTTCTGCACTTCTATGGCTTTATCAAGCTGTTCTTTGGAAATTTCCTTATTTTCAAGCAGTATCTCACCCAGTAATGGTCTCGCCATGATGATCCTCCCGGTATTAATATAGCACCTTGATGCTTTGCCCTCTATTTTCTACAGCAATAATCTCCTGATAGCGTCTTTCCATATCCCGATCTGGTGTTCCCGTTCCGCCTTGCTCATGCCCGGAATATATTTTGATGAAATCTTGTTGTTCTTCGCTATCTCGCTGATGGAGCCGTATACGCCCCCGGTTATGCCGGCCAGGTAGGCCGCCCCGAGGGCCGTGGACTCGGTTATTTCCGGAAGCAGGACCGGGATGTTCAGGATGTCCGCCTGGAACTGCATCAGGAAACTGTTGTTGGTGGCCCCGCCGTCGACCCGGAGCTCCGGGACGGCCGTTCCGGTATCCTCCTGCATCGCCTCGACCAGGTCACGCGACTGAAGGGCTATGGCCTTGAGGGCCGCCATGACTATTTCTTCACGGGTCGTGTCCCTGGTCAACCCGAAAATGGCCCCCCGGGCTTCCATGTTCCAGTGGGGCGCCCCCAGCCCCACGAAGGCGGGGACCATGACGACCCTGCTTTCCTTGGCGACCGATTTTGCCATCTCCTCGGAGTCGGCGCTCACGGCAAAGAACTTCAGGTAGTCCCGGAGCCACTGGACCACGGCGCCGCCGATGAAGACCGATCCCTCCAGGGCGTACACCGGATGGCCGGAGTCGTCGCAGGAAAGGGTGGTGAGGAGCCCGTTCCGGGAAATGGTGAACTTGTCGCCGTTGTTCATCAGCATGAAACAGCCGGTGCCGTAGGTGTTCTTGGAGCTCCCCACGGTGACGCAGTTCTGGCCCACCATGGCGGCCTGCTGGTCGCCGGCGATGCCTCCGATGACGATGCCGTCGGGAAGGCCCGGCGCGTTCTTGGTGACCCCGAACCTGGCAGCCGATGCCATGACCTCGGGGAGGATTTTTTTCGGTACGGTGAGGATGTCCAGCAAATCCTCGGACCATTTTTTCTGGCGGATGTCGTACATGAGGGTCCGGGACGCGTTGGTATAGTCGGTGGCGTGGGACACGCCGTCGGTCAGTTTCCACAGGATCCAGGTGTCGATGGTACCGAAGAGGAGCTTGCCGCTTTCCGCAAGGGGCCGCGCGCCCTGCACGTTGTCCAGGAGCCACTTGACCTTGGTCCCGGAAAAGTAGGCGTCGACAACCAGGCCGGTCGTTTTCCGGAACGCGTCCTCATGGCCGGCCTGCTTCAGCTCGTTGCAGATGTCGGTCGTCCTCCGGCACTGCCACACGATGGCGCGGTGGATCGGCTTGCCGCTGGTTTTGTCCCAGAGGAGTGACGTTTCCCGCTGGTTGGTGATGCCGATGGAGATGGCGTCGGACGGATTGAGGCTCCCCCGGGAAATTGCCTGGGGGATGAGGGTGCTCACGGATTCCCATATCTCCTCGGCATCATGTTCAACCCAGCCCGGTTTGGGGAAATGCTGGGTGAATTCCTTGTAGGAGCTCGATATCGGGAGCCCCTGCTCATTGAAACAGAAAACCCTGTTGCCCGTGGTGCCGAGGTCTATTGATATGATAAATCGCGTTCCCATTCTCTGATCCTGGAAAATAGTATTGTTTACCGCAGGCTGATACTACCTTTTATCAAAAAACAATGTCAATTAAAAATTAATCCCACTGCACCCGTGATATAAAAATTTATATATGAAGGCAAACACCGGCCCGCCGGGCGGGTGAAGGGGCTTTTTTCTCGGCGCGGCCTTTGATTTTGTCGATAAATTAATATCGACTCACCGGTAGCGGGGCAGTATGTTGAATACGAAAGGAACCCGGCACGGAAAATCCCGGGCCATTCAGATGACGGTAACGGTAACAATCCATGCTTGATGCAATCATAAAAAACAGAAGAAACGCTATTTACATTGCTGAAATCGGGCTTAACCATAACGGGAGCCCGGATACGGCGGTGAGGATGATAGAGGCCGCGGCGCGGGCGGGGGCCGACGCTGTGAAATTTCAGACCTTTGTGCCGGAGCTGATGAGTTCCGTGTACACGAAAGACCTGATGGATGCCGGCTTTGAACGGCAGAGGGATACAGGCCTGGTGGACTTCTTTCGGAGCTTTGTCTTTAACCGGGAGCAGTACCGTGTGTTGCAAAGGGCCGCTGAGGCAGAGGGTCTGATATTTTTTACCTCGGTCTTCGACACGGCGTCGCTGGAAATGATGGAAGGGCTTGATCTGCCCCTCTACAAGCTGGCTTCATCGGAGGTGACCAATCTTCCCCTTGTCAGGGCGGTGGCGGCGACGGGGAAACCGCTGATACTCTCCACCGGCATGTCGTCGGAAGAGGAAATAGCCGCGGCCGTGGACCTGTACTGCGGGAATGGCGGAACGGAACTGGTGCTGCTTCACTGCGTGTCGCTCTACCCGACCCCAGCCGAAGCGGTGAACCTTGCCCGGATACCGGTCCTGGCGAAGCGTTTCGGCCTGCCGGTCGGTTTTTCCGATCACACCCGGGAGGCAACGGCTCCCATGCTGGCGGCCGCCATGGGCGCGAGGATATTTGAAAAGCATTTTACTATTGACAGAAATCATGATTGTCCTGATAAAGATATATCCTGCACGCCGGAAGAATTCGCCGGAATTATAGGTTCCGTGGAACGCGCCGTGACCATGACGGGAAGCGGCGCCGTGGCTTTCGGCAGGGAGGAGGCCGCAACGGCTCGGGGCGCCCGGCGGAGTCTCTTCGCGAGGCGCTTCATCCCCGCAGGGAAGGCCATAGACGGGGATGACCTGGTGGCCCTCAGACCGGGCGTCGGTATCCCCCCGAGCGACCTGGCCCTGGTAGTCGGGAAAAGGAGCAGGGTGGATGTCCCCGAGGGTTACCTGATAAGAAAGGAACATCTGCAGTAACCTGTTACGAGGGCCGCCATGAAGCCGCGGTGTTGTAACCGCGGTCATGAATCAGAGGAGTGTGTCATCAATGAAAATCAGAATAGCGGCAATGGCCATCATGTGCCTCTTCCTGACGCGGTGCGCCACCTATTACCACATGTTCAGCTTCACCGTGCCGAAGAGCACCTATTACTCGGACCAGGAGCGGGAGCTCCTGGAAAAGACCACGAAATCGATCGAGTTCGATTACGGCTATAACGCGGACCTCGACCTGGACTACGTGTTCCCGGTAACGAGCGGCTACACGGAGTTCAAGGCCGGTGACAGGGAGCTGTCGAAGGTACTTGACAATGTTGACAGCAAGACGCTGATCGCCTACAGCGAAAAGATATACCGCCTTAAAAAGATGACGGTCATGAGGATGGAGTACTACCGGTCGGCGGGGCAGTGGAACAACTACATACTCATCAGTAAATACCTGCTGCCGCCCATTGATTTTTACTCAAGCATGGTGGAAAAACAGGCGATGAAAAGAGACAGGGACTACATGATCAATATTGAAAAAAGAAGAAAGGCCCTTGATAAGAAAACTGAATATGAGATGTACCGTAAAGAATTCGAGGAAATCTGGAAAAATGACTACAACTCGTAACTGGATGTGGATGAGGAGCGGTTCCGTCCGCGGTTTATCCGGGGGCGCCGCCGTGCTTGCACTGGCTGTCTGTATCATGGCATGGTCCGCTTCGGTTTTCATCCCCGAGGCGCGCGCCGAGGCCTCGGTCAGCGTTCTCTGCTATCATTCGTTTCTTGAAAAGAAAAAAATGGACCCCTTCAGCTTCACCATTGACGAGCTGAATTCCCAGATACTGCAGCTCAAGAAAGAAGGATTCCGCTTCGTGTCCATCAATGACGTCATCAGCGGAAGGATAACCGGAACCAAGAATGTGCTGATCACCGTCGATGACGGCAACAAGAGCGTGTACGATGCGCACCGTAAGGTCTTCAGGCCCAACGGCATCAGGCCGCTCCTGGGGATATATCCGAACATCATCATCAACAAGAAGCACTACGCCCTCACCTGGGAGCAGCTTACCGAACTGGCAAACAGCGGGTGCGACATCGCGGCCCACGGCTACTTCCACCTGAAGATAAACAAGAAGCTTTATGACAAGAACCCCGGTTATTTCAAGAAGGAAATATTCCTGGTCAAGAAGGTCCTCGAGGAGAAGCTGAACCGGAAGATCACGGTCTTCGTGTATCCCTTCGGCCTCAGGGACGACCTTACCATCAAGACCCTCAGGGAGGCCGGTTATCGCTACGCCTTCACCATCAACAACGGGAGGATTGACATCCCCCTGGGCGCCGGCGACAGGCCCTTTGAGCTGCCCCGGTACATGGTCACCAGGACCAGCTGGAAATACTGCTTCAACAGCATTATGAGGAACGCGCGCCACAAGACGTCCTACAAGGTGGCCTCAGCCGGCGGGGAGTCCATGGAAAAGCCCGACGTGGCGGCCGTGGACAGGGCCCCGGCGGAACGCCATGACCCTGCCGCAGAGCTCGCCGCCCGCCTGACGGAGCGGATAGACAGGATGGCCATGGTGGATGAGAAAGCCGACAAAAACGGAAAGCAGACCAAAGAATCTCGCACTAAAAAAAAAATCGAAAAAAAGACCGGTATAGACTCTGATCCCGCCGCGAAGCACGAACAGAAAGCCGTAGTAGTAGTAAAAGAAGAAAAGCCGGCGCGCGAAAAGGAGCCCGTCATGACCCGGCGGGATACGGCAAAAAAAGCGGACATTTTCCCGCCCTTGTCAAAGGAAATAAAACTTGCTGCGGCGGGACCCAGGCCCCGGAAGAACGAAAAAATTGCGTTTCCGGAGGAGGACCGGAGTGACGTCGTGTTTCAGCCGATCCAGAAGGTCGCGGGCAATGTGAAGCGGGATTTTCCCGGCCTGGATCGCGGCGATATCTTCCCCGGGGAAAAGAGACGCGCCTCAATGGTATCTGTCGACGGCCTTTCCTCCGGCAAACGTGAATCGGCCGGAATCGAAACGGTGGACCGCGGGGAGAACCCGGCTCCACTCGAAGCGAAGGTGGCAAAGGGAGCCAACAAACAACTGTCCGGGATGAAGGAACAGTATCACAGCATCAGCACGAAATCACTGCGCACCTATCGCGGCATACTGGGGATCGTGGGCGGAAAAATAGAAAGGATCAAGCATTCCATCAGGAAATACGTGCTGGTCTATTTTTAAAGCTGTAAGCGAGTTTTGCTATTCCAGAAATAATTTTTCACGTTACCCGATAGTTATACATTAATTCAATGATGCTTTGCCACGCATCCACTTCATGTATACAGGTAGTTGATATGGAACGAAATACCGTTAAGAACATCATTGCGCTGGTCAGCATTGCTCTTCTGATGCCCGTTCTTTCCTGCACGCTGGCTGTAACGCTCCACCGGGCCGCAGCAAGCGGCGACGTGGGGGCAATAAACAGGATGTCCGAGCACGAAATCAGGATCTCGGAGAGGCTGCCTTCGGTATCCCGGACCGGGAAACCGAAGGCCATAGGCCATGTCACGCTGTCGCTCCCGGGGTGATGTGCACCGATTATCTGTTTTTTCAACGACTCCCCGGCGGCGATGATACGGTTCACCGGGTGATCTTCAGGGGAAAGGGGCGTCGAGGCTTCATCGATAACATCCCACGGTGTGTCGGACGGCTTTACGCCTTTCATCTGGGCGCTGTTCGGTCCCAGCAGCTCTTACGCCTTAGGGTTGGCCATGATGATGGACGAATCCGGCCCGTGGACGACAACCTCCGCGTCAATGTTCATGAACAGGCTGCGGTACCTCTGTTCGGTTTACTTAATCTTCCCTCCACCCTCGAAAAGCTTGAGAGCCGTCTCTATGGTTGATTGGAGAAGGTAACCCCCGGAATTTTTTATCACAAGGCAGTGCCGGGGGATGCCGTAAATCTGCTCGATCATATCCCGGTCCGCGCGGGATGCGAGGAATGCGATGGGCGCATGACGACGTTTGAGGATCTGACGCGCCGCACATCGGGACCGCCGGTACCGCTGCCCAGGCCGATGTCCATGAGGACCAGGTCTATGACAGGGCTCCCGGAGACTGCCTCAATGGCTTCCTCGCCGCTCAACTCCAGAATGACGTCGTAGCCGAAGTTCCTTAATATCTGTTCTTCCTCGAGGGCGAAGAGGGCTTCGTCTTCGACCATGAGAATGGTTTTTCAACTGCTTGATGTCCATGTATCAATTATACAATCTAATTCAAACGGCTGCTGTGATTATTTATGCTCGTGTTTGCCAGAGGTTTGCCGGATTGCTGGAGGGAAATGATACAGGTTTTTCGGGGTAAAGTCGTTGTTCTGAATTTGTCGTCTGCCGGAAGCAACAACTTTTCAATTATTCCCGCTCCATGATCTCCTCCGTCAGCTTCATGTAATCGTCGGCGCCGGTGCTTCCCGGCTTGTACTCGAATATGGTCTTGCCCCAGCTGGGGGCTTCCTGGAGGGCGACATTCTCCCTGATAAGGGTCTCGAAGAGCTTCCCCGGCAGGCGGTTCTCCGTCTCCTCGATGACTTCCCGGTTGATGGCGCGCTTGGCATTGTACATGGTGCCGATAATGCCGGTCACGTCGATATCCTTGTTGAGGCGCCGCTTCACCACCTGCACCGCCTCAAAGAGGTTGTACATCCCGTGGAAGGGAAGGAACTGGACCTGCAGCGGTATGAGGATCTCCTTCGAATAGGCCATGGCGTTCAGGGTCAGTATGCCCAGGGACGGCGGGCAGTCGATCAGGACGAAGTCATAGCTGTTCATTTCCTCAAGGGAATCGCGGAGGAGGAACTCCTTGGCGGGGATGGGAAGGAACTCTATGTCCTTCAGGTCCTGGTTCGCCGGCAGCAGGTGGAGATCGTTCCGGTCGATCAGTATCTCCGCGTAGGGGAGCTCGCCCTTCAGGACATGGAATATTGATTTTTTTATCTGTTTCGGGTTGTAGCCCAGGTGGTAGGTGGCCTGCGCCTGATGGTCGAGATCGATGATGAGGACCTTCTTTCCACGAATCTGCAGCGCGGCGGCTATATTGACGGTGCTTGTGGTTTTACCCACTCCCCCCTTGTTGTTGGAAATGGCGATTATTCTCATGGTTACCTCGCAATTAACCTACCGGATAGGCTGCCCATTTGTCAATGAATAAAATTAAAAGGATTTTGGCCGCTCCCCAGGAGGATGCCGGGTGGCGTTCAATGGTAATGCAAGGTGTTTGTTTTATTGCTCGGAGAGGATGATGCGCAATCTGTTCAGGATCATTCCGGATAAATTGTAAGCAACGGCCGTTTTTATCCTTGAAATTCCCCCCTGCCGTTGTTTTCTTAATATACGGGCGGAGATTCTGATATCGAGGTGAGGCCATGTTCAGAAAAGTATTATTCCCAACGGATTTCTCGGAGAATTCCTATGTCATCATGCCGTACCTGAAAAAATTAAAGGCGTCGGGAACGAAGGAAATCGTCATTCTCCATGTCCTCGACATGAGGTACAGCGGCGTCATGGAACCTGCATACCCGCTGGGAGAAATGGGAATCCAGAAATTTGAAGTTGAACTGTATGCCGGCATGGAAAAAACGGCGAATAAAAAGCTCGCCTCGCTGAAGACCAGACTTGGTAAAGATTTCAAGGTGAAGACCCTGCTCAGGGAGGGCGTGCCGTTCAAGGAAATTATAGCCTGCGCGGAAGAGGAAAAGGTTGACCTCATTGCCATCGGGTCCCACGGGAAAAGCGACATAGAGGAAATGCTTCTCGGTTCCGTTGCGGAGAAGGTCGTGAGGAAGTCGAAGAAGCCCTGCCTCATGGTCAAGCGGTGAGGCCGCATCCCGGGTCCATTACCGGTTGAGAAAGGCGATGATCTTCTCGGCGACACTCTCTTTTTCCAGGTCCGCGGTGACAGCGTGGTCGCTCTTGTGCAGAAGGAACGTCTCCTTTTTTTGCGATGCCACATGTGAGAAGATGTATTCCATCGAGTCAGGTGGTATCACACGGTCTCCCTTGGATTGTATGATGAGGACGTCGGCCTGGACATGGGGGAGCGCCTTCATCGCTTTTTTGATAAGCCTGAAGAGGTGCCACGACTGCCTGATGGGCGTTCCGGAACTGTAGCATTCATGTATCCGCCGGGCCTCTTCCGAGGCCAGACCTTTTGTCACATCATCCTGCCATAATATTTTTTTGAACAGGCCGATGACCGGCGCCAGGTAGATGCTTCTTTCCTTGAGTGTGCGGGGCGTCGAGATGAGGACTATTTTCCTTACCGGGCAGTCCCGGGCAAGGAGGAGGGTCAATATCCCCCCCATGGAAAGGCCTACCACGGAAACCTCGCGGCAATGGCTTTTCAGCTCCACCAGAGCTTCCCGGGCCGCCGTCAGCCAGTCCCTTCCCGTTACCCGCGCCAGGTCCTCGATGACGGTCCCGTGGCCTGGAAGGCGCGGTATGCTGATGGAATAACCCTGCGCGGATATTTTTTCTCCCAGGAATTTCATTTCGTGGGGCGACCCCTTGAAGCCGTGGATCAGCAGCACGCCCCGATCGTGACTGGTGATTGATACCAGGGCCTGGGAATTCTTCATGACGGGGGAGAAGGATTTTACTTTCATGGGTGCCTGCCGTGGTCCACTGTTATGGCTGTATTAAAGTCCCCACGTATTCAAGGCCGAAGGCCAGACCGATTGTTACGATCACCGCCCATAACACTATCCCGGCGGTGATCCAGAGGAGTATTTTGCCGGGCTTCGCGCTCAGGGCGAGGCCGATGAGAGCCGCCTGGGGAGCTCCGGGCATCACCGGGGCAATGAGCCCCAGACCCGGCATGCCGTATTTCTGGAAGATGGCTCCCGCCTTTCCGTTTCGTGTCTTTTCAAGCCACGCGGGGAACCTCTTCAGCAGGTACTCCTGCAGGGGCCTTCCCATGAGGAGCACCAGCATCACTGCGGCCTCAGCCCCGGCCGCGGTGATGAGGCCGGCAGCCAGCACGTGGAATTTGAACGCCAGCGCCGCGGGGAACCCTCCCCAGAAAAAGACCGCGCTCAGGGACATGATGGAAAATATCTGCGCCGCTGTTTTCATCGTCAATTCCCCGAGCGTATGGTTATGCTTTTCCGTCCGGCCACGGCCGATTCGCAGATCAGGTACAGTTCTTCATTGTCATATGAGTATTCCAGAGAATCGCCTGTCGTGGTCACCGCGTATCCGCCGGCACCGAAGAGGGCCTCGCGCGGCAGGAAGATCCTTGTCTCTCCTTTGGCAGGGTCGTGGTCCCATTCCATGTATACTGAAATAGATGCGCTGTCGCTTCTCGAGACTTCAAACTTCACCGGCGTCCCGGCGGTCCTCCGGGCATAGGGGCGGATGCGGTAATTTGCCCTGAGCGCTCCGGTATTGTCCACGATGCTGAGGTTCTCGTCGTTGAAGCCGTCGTAGCTGTCAGGTGTCCAGCCGGGAGTGTAGTTCCACTGCGTGCCCGAGGCGTGGTTGGCGTCCAGCCATGCGTAGAAAAGGTCCATGTATTTCCCCCCGCCCAGGGCCGTGGCGTTGACGCCGAATTCGCCCCAGAATATGGGAACGTTCCACGCGTCGGATTTTTTCTTCTGCTTGTTGAGAGCGCCCGCCGGCGATGTGCCGAGCCACGTGTTGAGTACGATAATGCTCCCGTCATAGTAGTGGGGGGCGTAGGCGTAGTTCCCGAATGACATCCGGGGGAGCTCCGATGTGTTGCCCGCGCTGATCAGGGCATGGGGGCAGAGAAAAATAATAGAATCGGGGTCGTTCTTCCGGATGATTTTAGCAGCGTCTTCATAGAGGACGGCGATCTCCGTCACCTCGTCTCCCCATGGCTCGTTGAGGATGTCGTAACCGAGCACCGCGGGGTTGCTGCCGAAATGACGGCTGACCGCATCCGTCATCTTGATGAACCTGGTGCGCGCACCGTACTTGTCGCGGTAGAAGCGGTTCCAGCAGGTGTGCATGTCGAAATCCCATATCATCTCCGCGCCCCAGATCTTGCAGCTGCTGTCGTTGCAGGGGGTGTCCTTGCTCACTTCCGGTGGCACCGTCCATTGGGGGAATCCCTCGCCGCATCCATGTATCTGGTAGCGCGAAAACGCGTCCTGGTGGAAGTCGATGATGACCTTGATGTCCCGTTCAGCGGCCCAGGTGACCACGCTGGTTATATAATCGAGATATTCACTGTTGTACGATCCCATGACGGGTTCAAAGGCCTCCCAGGTGAAGAGGAGCCTGATCACATTGACGCCCCAGCCCGGCAGGGGATCAAGGAGTTTCGCCTCCTTGATGGGCATGAAATCCGGGACCTTGGCGTTCCCGGCGACGTTGAGTCCCCGGTAGATAACGATACCGCCCCGTTCATCGGTGAAGTATTTACCGCTGGCCTGGACGGGCGGAACGGTAGCGGCCGAGTCGCACGATAGGAATAGAATCATGGCCAGATAGAGAAAAACCACGGATGCGCGCACCAATTGTTTTATCATAGTCTTTTCTCCGGATGTATTTCGTTTTGCCTCATAATAAACGAAGATCTCTCGTATGGGCGCTGAATCGCGGAAATATTAATTCACCCAAGATTTAAATTATAAACGCATTGATTCTCTGGTTTTTCTCTGCGCCCCCGCGACTCAACGAGAATCCTTTCGTGTTTTCTGCATATACCATCGGGACAATCAGTCCGGACGTATTTTATTCAATACCACAGGTAACACTATTAATCGACTTACCCGCTAAGATGAGACTGTTTTTTTGGGATGCCTGAACCTTTTCCTGTATTCCGTGGGGGTCATGCCGGTAACCGCCTTGAACATCCTGTTGAACGTGGCTTTTGAATTGAATCCGGTATCATAGGCTATCCTCAGCACGGTTGTATCCCTGTATTTTTCATCGGCCATCATCTTCTGGGCATCCCGTATCCGGAATTCATTCACATACATGAAGAAGTTTTTGTTATATTTTTCGTTTATTATCTGGGTCAGGTGGTGCCGTTTTATTTGGAGGGCCCGGGCAACATCCTCGATGCGGAGCTCAGGATCAAGGTACGGTTTTTTATCGCGCATGAAGCCGTTGAGCATCACTGCATACTCTTCGGCGTTAGATTCCTTCAGTCCCGACCGGTCGTATTTTTTCCTGAGCATGTTCAGGAGAAAGATCCTCCTGCTGTCGGCGTCGGTGCTGTAGTTTGAAAAGAGCAGCATGATGATGATGAAGCTGAAAAAAAGGACGTTGCGGAGCACGTTCGATATCCCGAGGCCGGTGAAGAGGGCCAGGCCGGCAACCTGGGTGAGCATCATCACGACGATGACGCCAAGCGAGATCCAGAAGGGGAAGCGGATGAGCGTTGAAGAGAATATGATCACGAAAAGAGACCCGAGGGGCAGGTCGTATCCCGTGGCGTTGACGCCGATGACATCGATGGCCACAACCGAGGCGTTCACGATGATCATCGACGCTGATACCATGACATACGTCATGCGCACGTCGCCGAGTCGCCTGGAGATGAATATGAGCAGGACGATGACCGCCGCGGTCAGCGCCCGGATCATCCACGCCGTCACCGCGGCGTTGAAGGGGAACGCAATATAGTCGAGGACGGCGAAAAGAAGATACGCCGTCATGCCGATGAAGAGCACCCGGTTTGACACGATGAGGCGCGTTTCCGCGTGGTGACGGATATACTGCTGTTCCAGTTCGTCGGGGAACCTCAATAGCGGCGAGTCTTTTTCCAGCCTGGCGGCGAGCTGTTGCAGATCATGGTCTTCCATGGGTTCTGTCGGGTCCGTGTCATGATGTGATACCCAGAGCTTGTCCGGCAATCGGGCAGGTGTCAAGTTATTTTAGGCATGGGGCTCACGCTGTGTGCCGGCTTCAGCCACCTGAAGGGGGAGAAACTAATTGACGATTGGTCAATAGTGTATTTATAATGATCTATGGCGGCACTGTCATTTCGACGAATTGCGGTCTTCCGGGTTGAGAAGGAATCATGATGGGATATCAATTTCCGGATTTCTGAGCCGGGCATGGGTCGGCTGATATACCAAAACGGGAAAAGCAAAAAATTTATCGATAATACCTCAAATTGCGGATATAAATAGATGTGTATCGCCATGTGATATCGGATTGATGCCGGAAATGGCATTTCAAGGAGGATTGAAATGGAATTTAACCTCAACGCGGTTTCCTTTATAAAAGAAAAGAACGCCGTGCCCCTTGACACGGAACGGACCTATGACGTTGTCATCATCGGCGGCGGGCCCGCGGGACTTACCGCGGCCGTCTACTGCATGCGCAAGGGCGTGGACACCGCCATAATCGTAAGGCACGTGGGCGGGCAGGTGGCTGAGACCTCCGCGGTCGAGAACTACATGGGATACCGCTATATCAATGGCGTCGAGCTGGTGGACAAGTTCCGGGAACAGGTCCAGCAGTTCAGCATCGGATATGTCGAGGGGGTCGGCGTCGCGTCCGTCGAGGACGGCGCGGTCAAGACGGTCCTTCTCGATGACGGCCGGGCCGTCCGGGGGAGGGCCCTTGTCCTGGCTTCGGGCAAGTCGTGGAGAAAGCTGGGGGTCCCCGGCGAGCAGAGGCTCACCGGCCGCGGCGTGGCGTACTGCACCATCTGCGATGCTCCCCTCTTCGCGGGAAAGACGGTTGTGGTGGTGGGCGGCGGCAATTCGGGCGTAGAGGCCGCCATCGATCTTGCCGCCATAGCAAAGGAGGTTATTGTGGTTCAGAACCTCGACCGCCTGACCGCGGACAGGGTCCTCACGGACAGGCTTGCCGGGTTCGGCAACGTGCGCCTCGTGTATAAAAGCAGGGTGCGGGAGATCGCCGGTGAGAACGCCGTGACGTCGGTGGTCCTCGATGACGACACTGGGGCGTCCACGGAAATTGCCGCCGACGGCATATTCATAGAAATTGGCCTCGAGCCCAACAGCGGCTTCGCCCGGGGCATCGTCGATATGAACGAAAACGGCGAGATCATCGTTGACTGCGCGTGCCGGACCAGCCGCGCCGGCATTTTCGCCGCGGGAGACGTCACCACCGTGCCGTACAAGCAGATCATAATTGCCGGGGGGGAGGGTGCCAAAGCGGCCCTTTCCGCCTGCGACTACCTAAAGAAAAATGAATGAGGAGGCGTGCCATGGCTCTTTTTGACGACAAGGTCCGGCAGCAACTGAAGGACATCCTCGGAACCATGAAGGAGGACGTGCGCCTGCTGTACTTCACGCAGGAAAACGAGTGCCCGGTGTGCAGGGACACGGGGCTGTTCGTGGAGGAAATGGGGTCCCTGGCGGGCATGCTCAAGGTTGCCGTTCATGATTTCGTCGCTGACCGCACGGTGGCGGCGCAGTACGGCATCGACAAGATCCCCGCGATAGCCCTGCTCGACGCCGGCGGGAACGATCCCGGCATACGTTTTTTCGGCCTTCCCGGCGGGTACGAGATAAATTCCTTTATAAGCGCCATCATGGAGCTTTCCGGCAAGAGGGAGCCGCTCCCTGATGACATTGCAAAGCGGGTGAAGGCGGTGGCGAAGGACGTCCATATTCAGGTATTCGTGAGCCTTACCTGCCCCCTCTGCCCGTCAGCGGTGGCGACAGCCCACCGGCTGGCAATGGAGAACAGAAGGATCAGGGCCGACATGATAGACGCGAATGCCTTCATGCCCCTGGCGATCAGGCACCATGTCACCGGCGTGCCGAAGATCATATTCAACGAAAAGACTGAACTCGTGGGGGCCCACCCGATGACCGTATTTCTTGATACGATTGAGAAGCTCTGACGGTTATGCGCGGCCCCGGCGCGCTACTTCATGATTCTGGAACCGAAAAATCTGAAGGATTTCTTCAATAATTCAGCTTCTTCCGCAGTGAGGCCCGAACGCTCCACCAGGCCCCTGAAGATCGTCTGCGCTTTGCCGTTCTCCTCTTCGATGCCGCACCGCTTGAAGAGGTTGTCGAATTCCCCGGCAAGGGCCTCCGTGTCAGCGGCCGCCCGGACTACTTTATCCCGCGGTTCGATGAAGATGCCGCAGAGGAAGAGGGCGGCGGCATGGGAGATGTTCAGCGATCCCGCCGGCCCCGGGACCGAGGGGATTTCGGCAAGGATATGGCAGCGGCCGCGCTCCTCGCGCGAGAGGCCGTCACGCTCGCGGCCCAGGAGCAGGGCGACCCGTGATGTAACGGCCCTGCCGGCGGCGATGGCGGAAGCCTCCCTGAAATCGATGCAGGTCTCGTCGCTGCGCGCCCTCCGGGTGGCGCCGATCACCAGGCCGCATCCCTCCAGGGCTTCTTCCAGCGTGGCGTCGACGCGACGGGAATTGTAGACATCGAGTCCGCCCATGGCGATGCGGGCGCCCCTTCCTTCCGCGTCCTCGATGTCCGTCGGGGAAACCAGCACCAGGTCGCTGAAGCCGAAATTGGCCATAACCCGGGCTATGGACCCGACATTTCTGTGGCCCATCGGTTCCATGACCACGACCCTGATGCCCGGCGTATCAGTTCTTTCCTTCAGGCCCTTCATGGAGCGGAGTATGCGGTCCCGCTGAAAAAAAGTAAAATATATTTTTCATGCTCCTTCAGGTATAGGAGGGCGTGAGCCGCGGGGATTGAGCAATGGCTCTTGGTCCCGATTATTTGCTTGACCGGGCAGTGTTCCGTCACATACTGCATCAGTCGATTTGTTGTGCCCATGTGCAGCCTCGTAAAAATACTATTTCAGGAGAAACGCATGAAAAAGCTTGCCATGATGATCGGTCTCATCGTCTGTGCCGCTCTGGTCGTTTCAGGATGCGGCAGCGCAAAGGTGAAAGGGGAGTTTCTGAACTACAAGAAAGCCTATGTCGGCTGGCTTGATCTCGGAGAACAGAACTGGAAAAAGTACGGGTATCCCCAAAAGGATGAATGGGTCCAGGAGATTAAGGCGCAGAACGGCGGCCTCCAGAAGTACGTGGCCGGTTATCTGAAAGGATGGACCGTGACCGGCGCCGCATCGAAAAATGCCGCCGCTCCCCGTGAAGCCGGAGTGCTTCTGGTCAGGTTCAGCAACGCGGTCCTTAATGAATCGAATTTTTCTGTGAAATGCGGGATTGAATATGTTGACGCCGCCAGCGGAAAGGTGGTCAAGCGCGCCGCCGTTGAAACAGCGGTATACTCGTACGCCCCCTGGTGGGCCTTTGGAGCGAAGGTTGCTAACACCATGCAAACCCTTGCGCTGGAAGTGCTGGCCAATATGCAGAAGTAGTCTCGCCTTGATCGGGCGTATCAGAATGATGCAATGCCGCTGGCTATCTGCCTATGAAAGGGGCTCTCCTTCAGGATGGCCCCTTTTTTTATTCACTGATTAACCGGCGGTATTTTTTTATCAGGAGGATTATCCTGAGCGTGAGTATTTTATAGTAATTGATTTTATCGTTGATTTTTATTAATGTTCCAGTTATGGAGTGGAAAATCATTTACGGTGGAGGAGCTATGAAAGGCAACTACCTTCGTCATTTATTCTGTTGCGGTCTGGCGGGCATGATTCTCGCGGCTATGTGCGGCTGTTACCCGAAGGCTGTGGGGCCGGCCGGTCCCGATGGAAAGCGTTTGACCTGGGACCAGATGAACCTGGACCAGCGGAAGGCGCACATGAAAAATGTCGTGATGCCGCGCGCGGCCGAGGTGTTCCGGACCTGGCGCCCGAAGAAGTATGCCGTCGTGGACTGCTCCCTGTGCCATGGCCGGGGGGCGGCGACGGGGAATTTTGATATGCCGACCGCCCACCTCCCGCGGCTCAGCGGCGACTGGACCCTGGGGCCCGAGTTTAAAAAATTCCCGGATACGACCAGGCTGAAGCTCAACCGCCTGGTGCCCCTTATGTCCGAGGCCCTGGGGAAGAAACCCTTCAGCGTTGCGACCCGGCGCGGCTTCGGCTGTTATTCCTGTCACCTGGGCCCGTCGGGACCGATGTTCGGGAACTGATCATCGGACCGGCCGCGCCGGGACCCGTTAGCGCCTGTTCATAAGGTCGTACTTGCAGGCATCCCCGAGGAGGTCGAGGTATTTCCGCAGGGGTTCGATGCCCATCAGGCCGTCGGCCGCTTCTATCGGCCTGTCAAGGCCCATCTGCGTTTTTGCCGTGATCACTTCAAGCCTCCTGTAGTCCGGCATGCATGCCTTGACGGCGGCCAGGTATTCGGCCAGGAGGGCCCGGTACTGGGGCGACATCGTTTCGCAGTAGCGCTGCCTGGCGGCATCCAGCCGCCTGCTGTCCTCCTTCATGCGGAGCTCCTGCTCCTTGCCGGTCAGTATCTCGCCGTAGGAAGCCAGTTTTTTCCTGAGGGGCTCCAGGTCCTTCTTGTCGAGCGCTTGGGCTTTCTGTTCCAGGGCGCTGAATTTGCCGTCGAAGACGCTCATCCGCGCGTTGATCTGTGCCATCAGGGACTGTTGCTCCTGCAGCAGGCCGAGGTTATCCTTCGCGCCGTTCTTCGCCTCCTGGTATTTCGGATCATCCTTCAATTTTTTATTCGCGCCGGCGCCGTAGGTTTTGCCCCATTCGATCCTTTCTTCCCTGGTCATGCTTTTGAGCTTTTTCGGATCGTCCGGTGATAGGCCGTATTCCCGCATCATCTTCTCGGCCATCGCCTTTTTTTCTTCCTTTGTCATCTTCCTGCTTTTTTTCTCTTTAATATCAACGCCTTCCGGGAGCGTAATCATCCGCGAGGCGATGGCTTCCCTGTTTTTATCCATGTAAACCCTGCACTCTTTGTTTCTTTCCCGGGCCTCCTTTTCCATCTTCCTATCAAGATCGCTGATCGATTGTTTAAAGGAATTCTTTTCCGCTTCGGTGATGCCGCAGCAGTTTCCCGGAGCCGCCGGTATCTGGGACAGGAAGGCTTCGGGAGAAGTCCTGGCGTAGGAGAAAGAAGCCACGCAAAGTAATAGTATCATGAATAGTGCTGTTTTCATCTCTTATCCATCCTCTTATGTGAGATATCTGTTTCTAACGTGACTTTATCCGCACGGAGGCGCCGGGTCAAGAGATATTCGATAGGGATAAAATATCCCTAATAGCGGTTGACAGGCAAGGTGTCATTTCATAAATAATACGGAAATTTGCCAGAACCAGGAGCTCTCAATGAAAAAAGCCGGTTTTACCATTGTCGCCATGCTATTCCTCCTAACCGCCTGTTCCCGATGGGATGATTCCATAACGGTGCGGACGACTGATCTCAATTATTTCAAAAACAATTATCGCGACTGCAGGGTGAGTTTTCAGGCCAATGCGCAGAAGGTAGCTGCCAGGTATGATTTTGCCGTGCGGGGCTCCGTTGCCGTCCCCGGCGGCGCCGACAAGGACCTCGCGATGGACTATGTGTATGTGCCGGCGACAAAAAGCAAGGAAAAGCTCCTGATCATCACCGCCGGCCTGCACGGCATCGAGGGTTACGCGGGGAGCGCGGTGCTGGACCTCTTTTTCAAGGAAGTTTTCCCCTCCATGAACTGCGACGCCACGGGGGTCATCGTGTTCCACGCCGTCAATCCCTACGGGATGAAGCATTTCTGGCGCGCAACGGAGGATAACATCGACCTTAACCGGAACTGCATGAACGACCCCAAGCTCTACGAAATCAAGAACGAGGGGTACGCGCGGCTGAGGGGGTTCCTCGATCCGGAAGGGAAGGCGTCGGCGGGGATCTTCGCCGGCGCGGCTGTCACCCTGAAGATGATATGGTACAACCTGACGATGGGCAAAAAGGACTTCATGCAGGCGGCCCTGAGCGGACAGCACGAGTTCCCCAAGGGCATCTTCTACGGCGGGAAGAAACCGGCGCCCCAGATCGCCGAGATGACGCGGATCCTCTCGCCGATCATGGCGAGATACCGCTTCGCGGCGCACATTGACCTGCACACCGGCTACGGCAGGAGGGGGTCCCTCCACCTGTTCCTGACGCCGCTGGACGACAAGAAGAACAGGATCATGGAGTCGCTTTTCCCCGGTCATCCCATCGACTGGTCGACGGACAAGGACTTTTACCAGACCTACGGCGATTTGAACATGTTCCTGTACAACCTGGTGCCGGGTCTTCCGGTGCTGCCCCTCACCCTTGAATACGGGACCCTTGACTCCCAGACCATTTCGGGCGGCATACAATCCCTGAAGACCATCATACTCGGAACGCAGGCCCTGTGCAACGGCTACGCAAGCGATGACGACCGCAGCGCCATCCAGGCCATGATGATGGAGATGTACTATCCCCAGTCGCCTGCATGGAAATCCGAGGTCATCCGGCAGTCGCGGGAGGTTCTAACGGCGTTCATCAAGCGGTGGGAACAGCTGCAGAGGAAGGATTTCTGATACTCAATAAAGGGAAATCGGCGGCTTGATCTCCGGCAGGGTGTCGCCTTCGTACAATACCTTCTCGAGATAGAGGCCGTGGGCAGGGGCGGTGAATTTTTTCGGGGTTTCCGAATAGGAAAGAAGCATTTGTTCTATGTCGCCTTCGGTGAAGGCGCCCCTGCCGGCCTCCACGGTTACCCCTATGATGCGCCGCACCATCTTCCAGAGAAAATGCGAGCCGACGATGCGTATGGCGATGACGTTACCGAACTCCTCTAGCCGAACCCCTTCAATGTCAACCGTCGTTGAAGAGCCTTTTTCCATTCTTTTATCGGCAAAGGAGACGAAATCGTGGAATCCCCTGAAGACCCCGAGGGCCTGCTTCATCTTCCCGCAATCAAGACCGTCTTCGATGCACCAGGCATGCTTCCTGGCAATGGCGGAGCGCCGTCGTGAAATGAGGTAGAGATAGCTCCTGCTTGTCGCGTGATGGCGGGCGTGAAAGCGCGGCGGAGCGTTTTCCATCGAGAGAACGGCAATGGTTTCCGGCAGGTTGCAGTTGATCCCGGCGCGAAGCGTTTCAGGTTCAACGGCCCGGGACGTTTCCAGATGGGCGGTCTGGGCCAGGGCATGGACCCCGGCGTCGGTTCTCCCGGCCCCCTGGATGTCCACCGTTTCACCCAGGTATTTTTCCGCCGCTCTCTTCAGCGTTCCCTGTACGCTCTTCGCGTTCTTCTGCGCCTGCCATCCGCGATAATTGGCTCCGTCATATTCCAGGACCATTTTATATTTATGCATGTTTAGCAGACCTGAATTAAGATGTATCTGTCCCGGGGTCGCAACCCGCATTGGGGTTGGGCCGCCGGGTCATGCCACAAAGGGAATCAGGGCCTTCCTGCCGGCCGGATAATCGGGAAACGTTTTTTTATACCATTGGTGATGCTGGAACGCCCGGGGCCCCAGGTTGAATATAGTCCAGAGCAGGAAGAATACCCCCCCGATGGACCAGGTGGCGATGGCCCAGCCGAGCCAGGTTATCATTTCGCCGAGATAGTTGGGACATGAAACATATTCGTAGAGGCCTCCACGGGGGATCTTGTATCCCTTCTCGCCGGGGGCGCGCAGGGTGGCGAGGACGTGGTCCGAATGCTTGTTAACGGCGTAGCCGGTGAAAAAGAGCAGGACGCCGATTATGAAGCGGGGATCGGCGAGCCACGCGGCGGTATACATTGAATCCGGGGCGAGGGAGAAGATCCACCTGCCCTGGACATAGGAGTTGACCATGTTGAACAGAAAGGCCAGGAGGACCGTGGTGAGCGGCACGGGATTGCTGCCCTTCAGGCTGAAGGGATAGATGAAGGCGCGGTGAAAATAGTGCGCCTGCCAGACGGCCAGGATCAGTACGGTCGTGATTGTCGACGGCCGGTCGCTGATAAGGAAATAGAAAAACATCATGACCGAGGCCGGCGCTTCCTGGATCACCCAGCCGAGCCTGTTATTGATAAGGGGCCCCCATTTTCTGCTGGCGTATCTTCCGTAGGGAGCGGCCATGAACTGGAGCGCGATGAATACCCCGGCCCCCAGGGCCAGGAAAGAGAATAAGACGATGTAATACAGCGTGAGTTCTTCCATGACAGTGTTCCTTTAAGGTAATATTTTTATATTGTTACGCGCAACCCGGTATGCCGGGATCCGTCATTTGATCCTGACGAATTCGCCGAACATCCACACCTCGGTGGCGAAAAAATCAACATTGACCAGGTGCCAGTAGTTGGTCCAGTTCCGCACTTTTTAATTATAATTTATTTATATAAATGTCAAATGATTTTATTGATGATATGAACTGGGACCAGAGGGGATTCATGAAGATGGTTCGCTGTGACGGCTGCATGACGCACGATGAGAGGGCAGCTATCCCCAGATGGCATATAAAACATCAAGGAGGGCCGGGGCCCTCCTTGACGGGTAATCACTACATTTTTGTCACAGAGAAGTCAACACGCCTGTTTTTCGCCTGGCCGGCGGGAGTCTTGTTGTCAGCTATGGGCTGGGTGTCGCCGAATCCTTTGGCTTTGAGCCTGTTGGACGGGGTTTTGCATACATCCTCGAGGTACTTCTTGACTGCCTGCGCCCGTTTTTCTGACAGCTTCATGTTGGATTTGGGATCGCCGACATTGTCGGTGTGCCCTTCGATCTGGACTTTAAATCCCGGGACCTTCATGATTATTTCATGGATCGCCTGAAGAGGTATTCTGGATTTGACGGCGTCAATTTCGGCGCTGCCGGTTTTGAAGACGATAAGACCTTTTTGTGCCTGCACGTTTTTCAGCTTTTTGGTGAGCTCTTTCATCGCAACGTCTGTCGCGTCGACGCTAACATTTTCTTTTGCTTTGTCTTTTGCTGCGCTTTTTATTCCGCCAAGGTCAAGAGAGAAAGCGGCGGTGGCGCAGAGAACAAGCATCAGAGTTAAAGCTTTTTTCATATTTGTGTACCTCTTTTTAATAATTTTTTTTGATGGAGAAATATCAATTACTAATATTTTAGAGTATGTCAAATTAAAAATTGGAAAAATATTCAATTATTGAATTTCTCTCCATGCAAAAAAGCGTCCCGCGGGACTATTTATTTGACGGATTATGCCATATCATGCTGCGCAGGCCGCGGAGAATTGTGCTGTTTTCTGTAGGACATTATCCTACAGGGTAATTCCCGGAACAAGTATTCCAAAAACAGACAAATCCCTATTTACAGGGGCCTGTTTATATACTAATTTCATACTATATCAGGATCAACCTATGCGGCATATATTTTTGCAGGATGGCGCCATGAAGGGAAAGAAGATAAAAAACAGGAAAGAAGACTTACGGGAGCAGATGGTCGAGATCGAAGAGGAGCATGAGGAGTTTGCCACCTTCATGATCGGCGAAGAAACCTACGGCGTGGACATCCTGAAGGTCCGCGACATCATCGGCATTACCGACATCACTCCGGTGCCGAAGAGCCCCCATTTCGTGAAGGGAGTCATCAACCTGCGGGGCAATATCGTGCCCGTCGTCGACCTCAGGCTCAAGTTCCGGATGAAGGAGCGCGAATACAACAGCGCCACGGTCATCATTGTCGTCGAGGTGAAGGGGCGGTACATCGGCATGATCGTGGACTCGGTCTCTGACGTCGTTGACATAAAGGTGGAAAGCATCCATGAAAGCCCCCATTACAGCGACAACATCAGGGAAGATTTCATCCAGAGCGTCGGAAGGAAGGATGACAAACTTATAATAATACTGGACGTCGACAGGATCCTCAATACCAGCGAGATCGAGAAAGGCGAATAGATAAACTTTTTAACCCCCTGTGCTCAATTCCCTTCCGGCGCCCCATGACGCCGGTTTTTTAAATATACAAACCTATATCGGGAAAGGTGCTCTATGTATTGTCATGCCGCGCGTCTTCGTTTCATGGTTATTACAGTTATTTTGATTCTGGTGCCGGCTGCTGTCATGGCCGGCGATAAGGGACAGGCATTTACAGCCGACACCGCGTTGAATATGCTGAGGGACGGCAATGCCCGGTTTGTTTCCGGGCGGCGCGGGTACCCCAACCTCGGGCCGGCGCGGCTGGCAGAGACAAAGAATAGCCAGCACCCCTATGCGTCTGTCCTCTCCTGCTCTGATTCGCGCGTCCCGGTCGAACATATCTTCGACGCGGGTCTCGGCGATATCTTTGTCATCAGGGTCGCCGGAAACGTGAGCGGTATTAACGAGATCGCCACCATCGAGTACGGCACGGAACATCTGCATACGCCTCTCCTGGTCGTTCTGGGGCACACCGCCTGCGGCGCTGTCACCGCGGTCACCCGCGGCGATAAGGTCGGGGGTTCCATTCCCCGGCTTGCCGAAAAGATCAGTCCTGCGGTGGACAGGGCAAAAAAGAAAGAGGGCCATGCTTTTTCTGAAAAGCTTCTCGACACCGCCATACGGTACAACGTGTGGCAGTCGATGGAAGACCTCTTCCGCCAGAGCCCCATTGTGAAGGAACTGGTCAAAGAGAGAAAACTGATGGTCGTCGGTGCGCTCTATCACCTTGACAACGGCACGGTCGAGTGGATGGGAGAGCATCCGGCACAAAAGACCCTTCTGGCCTCATCCCGCCGGGACGTTGAGGGCATGGGATCAGGCATGATGGCTCCCCTGATAATAGCCATTACATCGGGAATCATGGTGATCCTGTTTCTGGCCGTGTATCTGCAGTTTTTCCGGGAGAGGGGCGGGCGGAAAACGAGTGTCATGGCACGGCTCGCGGCGGGATTTTCCGTTTTGATCCTTGTGGCCGTAATTGCATCATCGGTCAACTCATGGATTGCCGCGCGGGCAGAAGGGGCGCAGCCGTGGGCTGTCCAGGCGATTCTGCCGTCGCTGGCGACAGCACTCTCCATTGCATTTTCATGTATCTTCGCCAGGTCGATGTCGGCATCGTTCCGGAGGGTCATTGCTGGTCTGAAGGCCATGATCAAGACAAACGGTTGAGACAGGGAAAAATTATATATTGACAGAAGAATGACGATCGGGCATCCTGAATCATCGCTCCGGGATCCCTTCAGGGCGGCGGGCCGCTCTGCATGCAGGGAGCGAGACATTATTATTCAGGAAGGCTGGCAATGGCAACAATAACCGATAAAGACAGGCAGATGGCACAGCGCTGCGTCGAGTGCCCGGTCTGCTCACGGGCGAGAAAAAAACAGCGCGGCATGGCCTTCTGGTTCGTCAAGAATATCGAAAACGGGCTGTGCCCATACTGCGCGGCCTATGAAAGGGTCTACGGCAAAAAGGCCCACGAAGCCTGATTGAACCGGGACCAACCATGGCTGCATCGGATCTGTATCTCGGACTTGACGTCGGCGGGACCCACACTGACGCGGTCCTGATCGGCGATAAGGGCATAGTATCGCATTACAAGGCGGTAACCGAACACACCAACCTTCTCCTGTCAGTGCGCAAGGCCATCGAGGAAATAACCCGGGACGTTGACCGGAAGAAAATCAGGCGGATCAATCTCAGCACCACCCTCTCAACCAACGCCATCGTCGAGGACAAGCTCGAAGATGTCTGCGTCATTATTTCCTCCGGACCAGGCATCGACCCCGACAATTTCAGGATCGGAAAATCATTTAACCTCGTCGAAGGGTCCATCGACCACCGCGGCAAGGAGGTCAGGGGACTTGACGCGAAGGCCCTGGCCGGCATCGGGTCTGACGCCGTAAAAAAGAAGATAAGGACCTTCGCCGCGGTCACCAAGTTCTCGACCCGGAACCCGGACCAGGAGAACCAGATTGCGGAAAAAATAAAGCCATCATCCGATTTCATAACTCTGGGGCACAAGCTGTCCGGACAGCTTTCCTTTCCGCGGCGCATCGTCACCGCCTATTTCAATTCGGCGGTGTGGAGGCTGTACAATTCCTTTGCCGACGCCATAGTAAAGGGCCTGGACGAGCTGGGGATCGGCGCCGAGGTCAATGTCCTGAAGGCGGACGGCGGAACCATGCCCTTCGCCTTTTCCCGGGACATCCCCGTCGAATCGATCCTGTCGGGGCCGGCGGCCAGCGTCATGGGCATAGCCGCCCTCTGCGACATCACCCAGGACTGCGTCATGCTGGACATCGGCGGCACCACCACCGACATCGCCATCTTCGCCGACGGCGTGCCCATTATCGAGAACGAGGGGATATCCCTGCAGTCGTATCCCACCCTGGTGCGGGCGCTGAAGACGCGGTCCATCGGCATCGGCGGCGATTCCATTATCCGCGTCAGGGGTAAGGAGATAACCGTGGGTCCTGACCGGAAAGGGCCGGCCATGGCGGCGGGCGGCAGGGAGCCGACCCTGGTGGACGCCCTCAACTGCCGTAAGGTCATACGCTACATGGACACCGGCGCCTCTGCGGACGGGATCGCGGCCATGGCGAAAAAAGCCGGCCTTTCCGCTGCGAAGCTCGCCGCCGGCGCCTTTGATTATGCCGTGGAAGCGATCAGGGCTGAGGTGCAGGCCATGATCGACGAGATCAACAACCGGCCGGTCTACACCATCCATGAGATGCTGGAAGGAAAGAAGATAATCCCGCAGAAGATTTACGTCATGGGAGGTCCCGCGATGGCCTTCAGGGAAAAACTGGCCGATGCCTTCGGCGTGGAAACAGTGCTGCCTGAACATTACGACGTCGCCAACGCCATCGGGGCCGCCCTGGCAAAGACGACCATCGAGATAGAGCTCTACGCCGACACCGGGAGGGGCGAGCTCATCATCCCGAACATCGGGGTGCGCCAGAAGATCGCCTCCGCCTACACCGTGAAAGACGCGGAGCGGGACGCGAAGAAGCACCTTTCGGCCCACCTGAAAGAGGTCGGAGTCGCCGGGCAGGACGCGGACACCGAGATCATCGAGTCGTCGTCCTTTAACATGGTTGACGGATTTTACACGTCGGGCCGTGACATCCGGGTCAGGTGCCAGATCAAGCCCGGCGTCATCAAGAGGCTGTCATGATCAAAGCGAAGAACAGCATGGGTCTCATATTTTTCCCGGCCTTCGACTGGGCCATATCGCCCACCCACCCCGAGCGGGAGGAGCGGCTCCTCTACACACAGGACCAGCTGAAGGAGGAGGGGATCTTCGACATCGACGGCCTCATGGAATTCAAGCCCGACATCGCCACGGAAGAGGACGTGATGCGTTCCCATTTCTGTTTTCCCGACGTGGACACGGTGACCACGGAGTCGCACATGATCTCCGCCGGGGGCGCCATCAAGGCGGCGCGCATCGTCATGGAAGGCACCGTTGACAAGTCTTTCGCCCTGGTGCGGCCGCCCGGGCACCACGCCATGAAATCGGTCCACGGCAACCGCGGCTTCTGTAACATCAACAACGAAGCCATCATGGTGGAATATATCCGCGACCATTACGGCACCAGGAAGATCGCGATAGTGGATACGGACTGCCACCACGGCGACGGATCCCAGGACATCTACTGGAACGACCCGGACGTTCTCTACATATCAATACACCAGGACGGCCGTACCCTCTACCCGGGATCGGGCCATGTTGACGAGCTCGGCGGCCCCAACGCGGTGGGGAAGACCATCAACATCCCCCTGCCGCCGGAGACCTGCGACGAGGGGTTCCTCTATGCCATCGACGAGATCGTGCTTCCGATCCTGAAGGACTTCAAACCGGAGATTATCGTGAACTCCGCGGGCCAGGATAACCACTACACCGACCCCATCACAAACATGAATTTCTCCGCCCAGGGCTACGCCATGCTCAACGAGAAGCTCAACCCGGACATCGCGGTCCTCGAAGGTGGCTACTCCATCCAGGGGGCGCTCCCCTACGTTAACCTTGGGATCATCCTGGCTATGGCCGGCGTGGACTACTCCCACGTGCGCGAGCCGGATTACCGCAAGGAGGCCCTGCGCCAGGACCCGCGCATAAGCGATTACATCAAGAGGCTCAAGGACGTGGTGCTTGGGGCGTATTTCAACCCGCCGGCATACGACGACCTGCCGCCCTATGGCGACTTCATGACGCGGAAGAAGAACATCTTCTATGACACCGACGGCATACGGGAAACGCAGATAGAGAAGATCATGCGCTGCAGGGAATGCTCCGGCATCTACAGCCTTGAGACCTATTCCACGGTCTGTTCCCTTTCCCTCGGCATCGAGTTTCCCATCGGGGCGTGCAAGTCCTGCGTGAAGGAGGGAGTGAAGCTCCTGAACAGCGCGAAGAAATCGGGCAAATACGGCACCATCCAGGTCATCGACCGGGTCAAGAAGGAATACTACCGCCTGTAACTACTGCGGCTTATGAAGTGCTGCTATTCATCGGGCGTATCAAACAGCCTGGACTACTCTTCGTTATGATGCTTATGACCGGTTATGATCAATCAGTGGCACTATTTTTCAAGTATGTGATAACTTCATAGCCCTGGAACCCTTTGATATCGCATGGGTTGCTTTTTACTTGATTCAGCAGTTCGATCGGTGCCACTTCCATGACCCTGAGAGCCGCTTAATCTTCCCCGTACGAGGGATAACGGTACCCTGCACCGGCATCGTTGACATAAAGAATATGAATGTTGCCGCTTAAGATTTCAGCCAATTCCAGAGCCTTTATGTCAGGCTTGATTTCGGCGCTCATCTTTTTATCAGCTCCATATTGAAAGTCATTCAGCTTTACAGTGAATTGGTTCTCAGGTTATCAATTGCAAGGGTCGCATCAGGAAAGGGTAATGTGGGCTATTTTGGGTGCTTTCTGCCGGCCCTCTGTCGATAATCGGTACCGGAAAGTCGGGCGGCATTATCACTGACGTCGCTCCGGTTGGAGCGGGTATGTTCCAGGCTGCATCTGTGATTAACGCATCTGGACAAGACGGGCATGAGGGTTTATTTGTCCGGATAAATCTGCCGAAGCACGACCTTCCCGCTGCTCAGCACCTGGAAATCAACCGGCGGTTGGTCCTCGGCTATATCCTCCAGAGACATGGCCTTTTTGTTCAATGCAGCCTTTATTTTCATCAGGAGTTCCCTGTCGGGTGTGAACTCGGTCTTTGTATTTCCCATCAGCCGGTAAAATTTTCCATGGACATATTCGATCTGGTAATTATCGGAGGCGCCTGACGGACCCTTGCCGGTTTTTATTTCCTTGCTTGTTTTACCCTTCCAATAACTGCCCTTCATGATCATAACCCCCCTGAATCGCGATCTTTTAATTAATATCGGTATTTCTGAAAACCAGATCATCCATATTGCAATGCTTTGTTGCAGCGTTCTTTCCTTGCATGGAATATCTTCACCCTGAGGAGAGTTCGAATAAAAAACCCGCTCGCCAGAAGATTTCCTGTCAGTGAGGGATCAATTGAGATAACGCAGCAGCCTATCACATGCAATGTCTAATCATTGGCCTCTCCTTGAGGGAGGAATAATTCTCGCATGACTGCTTCATCACCCCTGGTTTTTCCAGTGCTCTATAACGGCCATAAGAACTTATGCTGTTGGATGTCGCACTTTTGCACAATTATCCTGGGCGACTTCAAGTCTACCGTCATTCACATGGAGAAATATTGTGCCAGTAAATGCTTTGACGTCAATTCAAATTTTCATGAATAATACGACTCTTTCAACAGCCAGATCAAGAGCAAGAATACAGCCGAGAATTATGGGGATCACCACCGTCTTTTTATTTACTATTATGGTGTCGGAAAATATGTTCACGAAATTGTCTTTACCTATTTATTACTTCAACAACCGCAAACAATCCGTGGCCGCACCCGGCGGCGTCTGTATAATTCATTTCGCAGTTCCTTAGAACGCAGGCTATCTGGGGGCCCATAATGCTGGCCCAGAAATCAGTCACGGGAAACCGCGACGCGTTCCGGTACAGCCAGGCAAGCATATCAAGTTCTTCCTTGAGGGATTCGTCTATGACTTGAAGGATATTGTTCATTATCACCATGTTGGAATCGGCCAATGCCTTGATAAATGATATTATGCAGTTCCACTGTTTCATGTAATGGTTTAATTTTTCCATCGCATCTTCCGGAAGGTGATGTATATAATTATGCAGGAAATCAAGGTCTATCATGAGGTCGTTTAGAACACCCCGGAAATCACGATCAAACAATCTGTTTACCTGGTATCTGTACTGGCATTTATTGTTATTGAATATACCGGTATCCATATGCCGTCCCACGAATATGGATCGGTCTTTTATTAGTACTCTTGCCGCCTTCTTATTCTTAATTGCCGCTGATGCAATCATATTTGCTAAATTATCCGGCGACCAGTAAGAGCATTTGAACTGTTCGAATGCATGATGATCAGCGTTTTCATCGGTTTGCAGATAAGCCATAGTATAGGGTAATTGATTTTTCTCTGTTAAATTCCAATATACCGGCCATTCAGGGGAATATTTTCCAAGGAGATCATAAACTATAATCCCATTTTCGCCACAGTGATTCATAATTTCTTCAGTTAAATCAGTTAATTCATCAAAGGTAAGATGCGACAGGGATGCATATGAAGAAAAGTACAGATCGAAGGGCTCTTTCATTGATTTTGGGAGGCCCCTCGACAGATCGCATTGTTTAAATGAAACGGCATTGTTGGCAGAATAATTTTCTTTCCCCTGCTCTATCATGGAATCAGAAATATCAAGGCCTATATATTCTTCAATATTGTCATTGGTTAGAATAAAATCATTGTCTACGGAATTTACATGGTCTGCAACGGGTATATGAGTCAATAATTCAACGCCCTCTCCGCTACCGCACCCAAGATCCAGTACCCGCAATTTTTTTTTCTTTTCCCTGATGGATTCTATAAATGGACGCAGGGTAAGTTTTATCGATATGTCCTCCCAATATTTCCGGACATTGTCTTTTTTGCCGGTAAGACCGCTGCGTTCAATACCGTAATAGCCCAATCGTACGGCGGATTCATAAAATTCTGTCTTCATATCCATGGTAGATCTGTTGCATTAAATTTTGAATAAAAAAAGATATTACCCTTCTATATGGATTATCATCACTTCTAGAAGAGTAATATTATAGCATTCTCTTGCTTTCGGGAAGCTTATATAATAAAATTAATTAAAAATAAAAATTAGTCAATTATTATTCATTATAAATAAACTTTTTGTTGACAAAATATCTTAATCCATGTATTTTTTAAATATAAAACACTATAATAATTATCTAATTATGTATATTTAAATTTATACTATTATGGAGCTACTAATGACCAATAACCAAATAGATAATAAAAAAGAGATCCAGAAGAAAAAATATTTTGGTATTGTTATTGATAAAATTACTGTTATCGAAATGTTAGTAGGAACAATTGCGATTTTTGGTGGTATGCTTTTTATCTTTTATCTTGCCGGTATTTTTTAATTAATACAATTTTTCATAGGGGATTGCGCGTTTTAATGGATATCGGATCATCACTTAAAAAAATCAGGCTTCACAGGGAATATACAATTAAAGAAGTGGCCAATCGTATAAATGTCTCCGTCAGCCTCCTTTCGCAGATTGAAAACGGGAAAATCACACCCTCTCTCCAATCTCTTGAAGAACTGCTGAAATTTTATGCGATTAATTTTTCAGATTTTTTCAAGCAGGTCGAGCAGAAGAAATATGTGTATGTCAGCAAAAAGGATTCAGAGACCCTGGTAAACGACGATCATGGCATCAAGCTTACTTTGCTCGCGTCAAAATTACAGAACAACGCCCTGGAATCGTTTATCGTTGAACTTAAACCTGATGCGAGCCTTGAGCTCGCAAGGCTGGATGATAGCATCAATGGGGAGCGAATGATATTGGGAATGTCAGGGTCCGCCAACACGATTCTCGACGATGAATTATTCACGATCAGCAAAGGCGATTCAATCAATTTTAAATCATTTGTGTCATGCAGAATAATCAACAGCTCTCCAGATGTGGCCCAAGTCCTGGTATCTGGAATGCCTCCATTGGTTTTATAAAAAAACGATTGTTTTATATTGCCAAGGGCTTGGCCCGCAGGGCCGAAGCGAAGTTGGGCTCGTGGTTCGACAAGCTCACCAACCGGAGCAGCCCGATACGAGTGTGCGGGGGCGATGCGTCTTAGTCCTCGAGCACAAATGTTATCGGGATTCTCAGCAGCATTTTCACGGCCCTACCTGAAACCTTCCCGGGCCGGAACTTGAGGCGCGCTACGACCTTCATGGCCGCCTCATCGAAGCCGTAGCCTGAGGGCGGGGACACGATCCTTGCGCTGTTGATGGTGCCGTCCTCGTTGACCTGCATCTGGAGGAGGACGGTCTTCCGGGTGATGTTGGCGGAGCGCGCCGCCTGGGGGAAGTACCTGTTCAGGTCAAAGTCGATGATCGGAATGGGCGGGTGGTCGCTCAGGTCCGCGAACATGTACCCGTCCTTGTCCGTGCCGTCTCCGGAGAGCTTGTTGATGTCGATATCGGTGCTTTCCGCGTCCGGCTTGTCCTTGCCGGTACCCTCGATCCATTCCTCTTTTGCAACCGGCGCGGGGTTGGTGTCGCCCCCCAGCGGGACCGATGATGGTATATCAATAAAATCGACGCTCACGTCTTTCAGCTTTATCTTTGAGGCGTCGATGACCTCATCTTCGCCGGTCATGAAGGCCGGCATGTTGGTGATGAAGTAGGCCCCGGCGGCGACCGCGTGAAGCAGAATGGAAATGGTCAGGCAGATCTGGAAGAGGTCCATCCCCCTGATCTTCCTGCCTATGGCATGTAATGCGCGCGAGGACATGGGCGCCGCCTGGGTCAGCGCTTGACCGACAGGGCTATGCGGGTCACGCCGGACTGCCGTATGAGTCCCATCACGCGGGCTATGGCGCCATAGGGGAGCCGCTCGTCCGCGGAAAGGGTCACCCGCATGTTGGGCCGGTACTTTGATTCTTTTGCCAGGCTGGCCACCATCCTCTCTTCTGTTGTTTCGGTGTCCTCCATCATCAGCTTCCCGTCTTTTGTAATGGCGATCTGCACCGACTGCTGGATGTTCGGGTCGGCGGCGTTGACCTTGGGCAGGTTGATGTTCACCGATTCCATCTTGAGAAAGTTCGCAGTCACCATGAAGATGACCAGGAGTACGAGCAGGACGTCCACCATGGGGGTGATGTTTATATATCCGATTTCGTCGTCGTCGCCGCTGCCGGGTAGTAATGCCATGGTATGTTACCTCGATTTTCTTTTTCCGGTCTCTTTGACCTCCGCCGGTGCCGCTTTTCGGACGTGGAGGCTCGCGCTGATCTCCCGCGACAGGATCTCGATCTGCTGGATGATGGTCTTGACCTTTTTCGAGAAATAGTTGTTCGCCATGACCACCGGGATGGCGATGAAGAGGCCGGCCGCGGTCGCAAGCAGGGCCCTGGAGATGCTGCGCATGACCACGTCAGCGCCGGTGCTGCCCAGGGTTCCGAGGCCGTGGAAGGCCTTGATGACGCCCAGGACCGTTCCGAGGAGCCCTATGAAGGGGGCGTTGTTCCCCAGGGTGTTCAGGATCGTGAGGCGCTTCTCAAGGCCGATCTTTTCCTCCAGTATCTTCCCCGCCATCAGGTCCTGGAGACCCTGGGCGTTGTCGGCGGCGTGCTCGATCGAGAACAGGGCGAAGCGGGTATACACGTTGTCGCCGAGCTCCCGCGCCTTGTCCATTGCCGTCCTGAAGTCCCGCTTTCTCATCAATGCGATAAGCTCTTCGGCAAAGCGGGATATCTTTTTATTGGAATTCCTTTTGAATATCACGGCCCGCTCCATCCCCACCGCCAGGGCAAGGATGCTGGCGAAGACCAGCATGATAAATACGAAGGTTTCACCATAGCCGACAATTAATAATATATCTGACATATACGCTCTCTTCTGATAGGTATTAATGTTATTAGATTCATTGGAAACGGCAATGATACAAAAACTGGCATACTATTAACCAGAAGGTTAATAAAGCAATACTTTTTTTATAATATAGATATAACAAAAATAACTGCGGGGGTCGGGGAGCAAATAAAAAGGCCGCGGATGGTGTCCGCGGCCCCTGTATCTTCTGCTGTAATTATCCTAGTTCACAAAAAGCATTTCCCAGAACTTCGGCATCGGCCACAGGTCGTCGGCTACGAGAACTTCCAGTTCATCCACCTGCTGCCTTATTTCACCCATGGTACCCTTGATTTCGCTGCAGCAGAACTCGGCCGCCTTCTGGTGGTCATGGTGGTGGCCGTTGCTCTCCAACCTGGACTTCAACTGTGCCGTCGAGCCCTCGATGCCGTTGATGAGGGTGGCGATGCGCTTCAGGAGGTTCTTCTGCGCCGTGAAATCGACGCCGCCCAGCACCTTCTCGGCCTTGGCAATCGATGTTGCGACCTCGCCCTGGAACCTGATCGCGGCAGGCAGCACCATGCTGGAAACCATGCTGTGGAGCGCCCTGGCCTCTATCTCGATGTCCTTGATGTATTTCTCGAGCTTAATGGTATAGCGCGATTTCAATTCGATGGGGGACAGCACCTGGTACTTTTCAAAGAGCTTCGCGGCCTTTTCGGTGTCCAGGGACTTCAGCGCTTCCGGCGTGGTCCTCAGGTTCGGGAGCTTGCGGCGCTCCGCTTCCGCGTGCCATTCGTCGGTATAGTTGTCGCCCATGAAAAGGATCGGCTTCACCTTGGGAAGCTCCGCCTTCAGTATCTCCAGCACGGTCTGCTTGATGTTCTCCGTGCCCCTCTTCTCGATCATGTCGGCCACCTCGTCAAGGCTCTCGGCGACGATGGTGTTGAGAACGGTAGCCGCGAAGGAAATGTTCTGCGACGAGCCGACGGCGCGGAACTCGAACTTGTTCCCGGTAAAGGCGAAGGGAGAGGTCCGGTTGCGGTCCGAGTTGTCCCTGCTCACGACCGGCAGCGACGATATGCCCAGGTCGATGATCGACTTGTCGGAAGCGTCGGAGGCAACGCCCTTCTCGATGCTCTCGAGGATCTTCGTCAGCTGGTCGCCCAGGAAGATGGAGATTATCGCCGGCGGCGCCTCGTTGGCGCCCAGCCGGTGGTCGTTGGATGCCGATGCCACGGCGGCGCGCAGGAGGTCCGAATGCCGGTACACGGCCTTCATGGTCGCCAGGAGGAACACCAGGAACTGGATGTTGTCATGGGGCGTTTTCCCCGGCTTGAACAGGTTGATGCCGTCGTCGGTCGAGAGGGACCAGTTGACATGCTTGCCCGACCCGTTGATTCCCGCAAAGGGCTTTTCATGGAGCAGGACGGCCATGTTGTGCTGGCGCGCCACCTGCTGCAGTTTGTCCATGACGAGGAGATTGTGGTCCACGGCGATGTTGGCCTCTTCGAATATCGGCGCGATCTCGAACTGGGACGGCGCGACCTCGTTGTGCCTGGTCTTGGCCGGGATCCCCAGCTTGTACAGCTCTTCCTCCACATCGTGCATGAAGGACTGCATCCGCTCCCTGATGCTGCCGAAATACTGGTCTTCGAGCTCCTGTCCTTTCGCCGGAGGCGCCCCGAGGAGGGTCCTGCCGGTGAGCACCAGGTCCTGGCGCTTATAGAAGTAGTCCATGTCGATGCAGAAATATTCCTGCTCGGGCCCGAGGTTCGAGCTGATTTTTTTCGACTTGCGGTTGCCCAGGGCCTTGAGCACCCTGAGGGCGCTGTCGTTGACCGCGCGGATGGAGCGGAGGAGCGGCGTTTTCTTGTCCAGGGCCTCGCCGTGGTATGATATGAACGCCGTCGGGATGCAGAGGGTGATGCCGATGCCGTTTTTTCTCAGGAACGCCGGGCTCGACATGTCCCACGCGGTATAGCCGCGGGCCTCGAAGGTGGCGCGCAGGCCGCCGCTGGGGAAGCTCGATGCGTCCGGTTCGCCCTGGACGAGCTGCTCGCCGGTGAAGCGCTCTATGACTTCACCCGGTCCCGATATTTCGATGAACGCGTCATGCTTTTCAGCGGTCGCACCGGTCATCGGCTGGAACCAGTGGGCGAAATGAGTGGCGCCGTTTTCCAGGGCCCATTCCTTCATGGCATGGGCCACGGCGTTCGCTGTTTCAATGTCCAGCTTCTTCCCTTTCTCGATGCTTTCTTTCAGCTTTGCATAGAAAACCTTGGGCAGTTTCGCCTGCATCACTTTATCGTTAAAAGTGTCTTCGCCGAAGTAGCTGGAGATGGGGAGGTCCTTTTCTTTTACGACCGTGTATGTCCTCTCGGTCGCGATGGTCGGGGTGATCTTTTTCATGGATGCCTCCAGTGCAAATAATTATTGTTATCAAAACAAGGTGAATATATTTATTTCGCCTGCTATTTGTCAATAGTTGCAATGAAACAAGAGCGTGAAATCAATGAAATTTAACATTAGTGTAATAAAAACGGCGCTAACGGGGCTGAAACGCTTCCCACAGGTCCCTTATTTTTCTCATGATCACGTCGGGCAGGGCATTCCTGTTGCTCGGCGTCACTTCAATGATATCGATATCATCTCTTTCTTTTATGCTTTGTATGAAGTCGTCTCCGCCCAGTGCGATGGTGCCCACAACGATGTTGGGCGAGTCCAGGGCCCTGATTGCCATGCGCCTGAAATGCTCGGAATAACACTCCATTTTGCCGATCTCGTCAAGGATGATAATGGTATCGTTCCTCGGGATGATGGAGTCTGCCGCGATCGTGTCTATATTGTCAATGCTTACGCCGTACCGCCGGATGCTGAATTCTGACCTGATGTCCTGGTGGGCAAGATATCCGCGGCGACCGTCGAGGGAGTTCATCATGAAGCCGACGCGCCTGTCGCCGTTTTTTTCCTCTTCAGTGTAAAATCCCTGGGCCGGCCGATCCAGGTGCCGGAGCATTTTTTTTATCACCGTGGTTTTGCCCGCGGACGGGGCCCCGGTGAGAAAGATGTTTTTGCGCACGGTATTTCCAGTGTGATTTGTGGTCATTTCCGCGTTGCTTCATCTGAATTTGTTTATCACATACAGGACCAGGCTCAGCACTATGCTTATTATAATGCCGGTGACAATGGGGAAGTGGAAACTGAAGTTTTCCCGCTCGATAGTGATGTCGCCCGGCAGCCTGCCGAAATGCCTGAGAAAGGGCAGTGAGTCCTTGAAAAGCAGCAGTATCCCCGCCAGGACCAGGATCGTGCCGATAATAATAAGGATTTTCCCCATGTGCCCGCCTATTTGTTTCTTTAATAAAGGAATCGGTGAAATATAGCAACAAGAAATTGTCTTATCGGCGCGATTAATGCCCCGGGGCGCATGTTCAGACAGTCCCCATGCCGTTTTTTCCCTGGTATGCGAAAATACTATTGATCGCGGAAAGCCGCCGCGGTCATCATGGAGGCCTTCGTTAGATTGTCCCCGCTGTCCCATAGCGCCGCTGTCCGGGACCTGAACTGGTTCATAATCGGCAATGGGCTTGATTGCTGCTGCAACGTTTTCGGCGGGATGCCCTTTCCCATCTACCTTTTTCCCTCCCCTCCGGAGAGGGGGGGATATCATTCGCCATCCTGCCGCAGCGGGAGATGCTCTCCCGCTTCATCGGCATCGATCGGTAAAATGATTGAAAATAACAGGCCGGTATTTTTTAATAAATGAAATCCGTCCATCCCGCACCGTACCTGTCTTAAACGGGCCTGATGGACGGCCAGTGCGGCGGCAACGATGAATGTACATGACATCAAGGAGATAATCGGGAATCTCGGACTTCACCCCAACAAGCGCCTGGGGCAGAATTTCCTGGTGTCGCCCGAGGCCAGGGAGAGGATCGTCGGCGCCATGGAGTGCGGCCCGGCGGACCGGGTCCTTGAAATCGGGCCTGGCCTGGGCTCCATCACGGAACTGCTCCTTGACCGGGCCGGCCATGTCACCGCGGTCGAGATCGACGCCGGGTTCTGCCGCTACCTCTCCGAACGGTTCGGCGCCCGGGATAATTTCACGCTGATACATGGCGATTTCCTGAAAAATCCGCCGCCCGATACCTTTACCGCCATCGTGTCGAACCTTCCCTATTACTGCTCATCGGAAATGCTGTTCGAATTCACCCGCTACGCTGCACCGGAGGTATACGTGATGCTTCAGAAGGAGATGGCCGAGCGCATAACAGCTTCGCCCGGGAGCAAGAGCTACGGCGCCATAACGGTGACCCTCGGCTTCTATTACGAGGCGCGGCGGGTCTTCACGGTCCCGCGGGAATCCTTTTATCCCAGACCGGACGTGATGTCGTTATTCCTGAAACTGTCACGGCGCGTGTCGCTCCCCCTGGCCGGCGACGGGATTGGGCTGTTCCACCGCCTGGTGAAGTCCGCTTTCTGGGGCAGGAGAAAAACGATCCTGGCCGCGCTGTCAGGATCGCCCCACATGGACCTCGGCCGCGAGGGAACCGCCCGTATCCTTGCGGCAGCGGGTATCGATCCGGGCCGGCGCGGCGAGGAACTGGGCCTGGATGAGTATGTGGCCCTGACGCGGGCATTTTCACTGTCATCGCGAGTGAAACGAAGCGATCCTGACGATGATAGTGATGAGAACATGTAACTATACGCTTTTTCATGGCTTTATCTGGATCAATATCAAGATTGCTTCGCCGCTGCGCTTCTCGCAATGAGCGGCTGAATTATTATTGCATATTTTCGAGGCAGCTTTAGTAATGCCCGTGCAGGTGAATAGATGACCCGTCTTGATCCGTCAACCATCGAAAAACTCCTCTCCCGCGTGCAGAAGCCGGCGCGCTACATGGGGCGGGAGCTGAATGTCATCGTCAAGGATGACGCGCGCGTCCGCATGGCCCTTTCGTATCCGGACCTGTACGAAGTGGGCATGTCCAACAACGGCCTGCGCATCCTCTATGATATCGTGAACGCGATGCCGGGCGCGGCGTGCGAAAGGGTCTTCGCGGTGTCGGACGATTTTGCCCGGGCCCTCCGGGAGGACGGCATTCCCCTTTATACCCTCGAGACCTACACGCCCCTCTGCGAGCTTGATGCCCTTGGCTTTAACCTGTCCCATGAACTCCTCTGCACCAATGTGATGCAGATTCTTGACCTGGGCGGCATACCCCTGCGGCGAAGCGAGCGCGGCGAAGGCATGCCGATAATAATCGCCGGCGGCGAGGCGGTGTCCAATCCCTTCCCGATGGGGGACTTCATCGACGCCTTTTTCATCGGCGACGGCGAGGAGGGGATACGGGACATCGTGACCGTTCTTGCTGACGCCGGGACGGCCGGTCTGGGCAGGGACGAAACGATAGGGCGGATCGGCGAAATACCGGGAGTGCTGCTTCCGTCTCGGTACGATACCGGCGCCGGCCCGACGGTGAGAAAGCGGGTGTACCGCGGCACGGCCCTCATGGACCCGGTGAAGCCCCTGGTGCCCGGGATCCGCATCGCCCAGGAGCGTATCGTCGTCGAGGCGACCCGGGGCTGCACCAACTTCTGCAATTTCTGCCATGCCGGGTTTTACGATCTTCCCTACCGGTGCTATGACCACGGTGACGTGGCGGACCGCGTCCTCGAAATCGCGCGGAACACCGGGTATAACGAGGTCACCCTTTCGTCGCTGTCCATCAGCGATTATCCCTACCTGGCGTCACTGATAAACCGCGTCCTCCCCGACCTCACGGCCGCGGGGATATCGGTATCCTTTCCGTCACTGCGGGTCGACGCGGCCACCCTGCCGCTCATAGAGCAGGTTTCGGAGCTCCGGCGCGCTTCCCTCACCTTCGCGGTGGAGTCGGCCTCGGAGCAGGTGAGGGCCAGGGCGAACAAGAGGATCTTCATCAATGACCTCGCGGAGATCGTGGGGCACGTGTATGCCCGGGGATGGAGGGTCATCAAGCTCTATTTCATGATCGGCCTGCCGGGGTGCGAGGAGTATGACGAGGCCGAGGACATTATCAGCCTTCTGAAAAATATACACCGGATCGGCGGCCGCAGGCTTGACATCAACGTGACCGTGTCTCCCTTCGTGCCGAAGCCGCACACGCCCTTCCAGCGAGAGGGGCAGCGGGGAAGGGAGTATTTCGAGGGCACCGTACGCAGGATCAAGCGCGCCCTCCCGCGGTCCATCACGATAAAGAACCATAACGTGGAAGCATCCATCATGGAGGGGGTACTGGCGCGGGGCGACTCGCGGCTGGGGGCCGTCATCGAGAAGTCGTACCGCGAGGGGTGCCTCTTCGATTCGTGGGACGAGTGTTTCAGGTATGATATCTGGAAGCGGAACCTGGACGACATGCTCCCCGGGTGGGAGGACCGTCTCGGTGAGCGCCTTGACGGGCCGCTCCCCTGGCGGTTCGTGGAGACCGGATTCGAGAAACTGGTGGAAAAACGGGCGGAAGCGAGCGCCGCATGCCTTCCCCTGCGGGACAGGGTGCCGCAGCAGAGAGAAGCGATTGACACGGCACGCCTGGAAAAGGCGCGGCGCAGCTTCGAGAGCCGCTACGCGGTCACAGGCAGGATCAGGATACGCTTCACCAGGACCGGGATGATGCGTTTCATTCCCCACATCGATTTCATGGAGATCGTGAAGCGAGCCCTCCGCATGGCCGGGGCGCCGGTGGCCATGTCCCAGGGCTTCAACAAGAGGGAGCGAGTGTCCGCCGGCTTTCCCACCCCCGTGGGAATCGAAAGCGAGGCGGAGCTCGTGGATGTCGAGCTTTTCGACGTCGCGGGGAGCGATGTCATGGCACGCCTTAACGCCTCCCTGCCGGACGGCATAACGGCCGCCGGTTTCCGCACCATAGAAGATAAGACTTCCCTCATGGCCATGACCGGGGTCATTGAATACCGGGTGACGGCCGCATCCGGAGCCGCGGCCCTGGCCGCCGGCCTTGACGCCAGGCCGCAATTCCGCAAGCATGGGAAGAAATCCGACCGCGCCGTTTCCTTCGATACGGTGGTGCATTCATATGAGACGGTGGATGACCATACGGTTATCCTGCGACTGTTTGCAGGATCGGAGGATTCCATCCGGATCGACGACGCGGTGAAGACGCTTCTGGGCGGTGACGGCGAAGTTATGGGGAACGTGCGGATGGTCAAGACCGCCCAGTACCGGAATGACGGGCAGCTCTCGAAGATTGAATAGCGCTCTCCATTGATCATCCGTAATGCGGAACGGCTTTTTTCCGGGGGATGCTTGTCAGTCGATATCTTCTTCGTTGGTGTAAATTGGAATGATGGTGTCCAGTGTCGCCAGTTTTATAAGGCTGAAAATATCTTCCGAAAGATTTAACAGGGCTATCTTGCCGTTATTATTGCTCATTTCTCTGTTGAGATTGATCAGAAGACCCATTCCCGCTGAATCTATGAAAGTCACATCTTTGAGATCAAGAATGATGCTTTTCGTGTTTTCATGAATCAGGGTGAATATCGCGTCTTTTATATCCTTGCTGCTGAAATAATCCATTTCGCCGTTCAATATTACTATTTTATGGCCCCTCAAATCACGATATGTTAATTCCATGGCTGCCGACCTTTTATTGTTAAGATAAGAGCCCTCTTTTCTCAACGGTCCAAAGAGGCTGATTAAGTCCAATCGAGACAAGTATGGGACATTGAAGGTATAATTTCAACACAAAAAGCGCTGGACAGGACTATTAAAATATGGTAATAATCAACGCGTTCGTGATTTAGCATTAATTACGGGAGTGAGCAATGATTGAAGCCATCGATAAAGGCAATAATCTGTTTGTCATCAGGATCGTAATGAGAGAAGTGCACTCCATGGATATCCCCAATCTCAAAGAAAATCTCCTGGATACGATAGCCGAGAAAGGAATAAAGAAACTCGTTGTTGATCTCAGTGATGTCCGCATGATAACAAGTTCGGGGATCGGCATTTTTTTTAACATCAATCAAAGCCTCGAGACAAAGCTTTGTTTTGCCGCGGCCAATCTTGAGGTGAGGAAAGTCCTGGAACTGACAAAGGTGACCTCTATTATCAAGCTCTTTCCGACAGTTGATGAAGCCGTGGCATCCTTCGCATAACGGGCCATGCCTTTCAGCCGGAGCCGGATCATGAAGGGCCGCTTCCGGGGTAAGCGGCATGAAGGAACCAGTTGCCCGTTCCCCTGCTTGTTAAACGATTGACAGACCCGCGGGACCTGAAAATACTCGTGTACCATGGGACTGGCCGAAGAAATAGTCCGCACCGCGGTGCTTTTCGGCAGCGGTATTACCTTGCTGCTCGGCGTGGAGCAGTTGAGCGGGCGCTCCGTGCGCTCGCGGTCAAACTACCTCCTCTTTGCGGTGTCTATATTCGTAACCATCATCCTGTACAACCATGCCGAGCTTTCGGCCGGTCCGCCGGCGCATCCCTGGCGCGCCTTCCTCTACGTCACCTCCGTATATGTGATCGGTCCGCTCAATTATCTCTATTACCGGTCCCTGATATACCCTGATTTGAGAATCGGGCGGGAACAGGCGTTTCACTTCCTCCCCGCGGTCGTTGCCCTCTCAATCGAACTGTACCTCCAGACGCGTCCGGACCCGGTGAAGGCGGCGGCCCTCCATGACGTTTTTACTTCGGTACGGTTCCACCCCCTGCTGGCGTTCCTGTTCGTCGGAGGATTCTCGTTTTACCTTTATCAGCTCTTTCTGCTGCGGCAGTGCCTGCTGCTCTGGAATGAGCCGGACATTCACCGGGGCTTGCGGCTGGTGGTGGCGCTGGAAACGGTCAATGTGCTCACGCCGGTCCCGGTGCTGGTGTGGATGTTCACCCGCATGTCGGGGCTCATCCTGCTCGCGGGGATGATGACGACAACGGTGCTGATCACGATCTTCCTGACGAATAACCGCTTCCCGACGCTCTTCCTGCAGATCCAGGAAGCGCTCATCAGAAAAAAATACGAGCGCTCCTTCCTCAAGGGAGTGGACATCGACGGCATCGGCCGCCGTCTCGACGAGCTCATGATCGGGGAATGCGCCTACCGCGATGACGACCTGACGCTGTCATCGCTTGCGCGGCGGGTGGGGCTCACCCCGCACCAGCTCTCGCAGTACCTGAATGAAAAGATTAAGACCGGTTTCAGCGGCTATATCAACGCCTTCAGAGTGGGCGAGGCGAAGCGGCTGCTGGTGGACGATCCCTCCATGAGCGTTATCTCGATATGCTTCCGCGTGGGCTTCAATTCCAAGTCCTCCTTCAACAGCGTTTTCAAGCAGTCAACCGGCATGACTCCCACCGAATACAGGCTCCGCCACGGCGAATAGGCGTGCGTCAAACCGGGCCGGCGCGGCATGGTCGATGAATCGTCCCCGCGGGTCCCGGAATGCTTTGCCATGCCATGGCAGCATCGCAAGAAATAGTATGCAAATTACTGGTACAGGGTTATAACATTGGACGACAGCGCGCCGGGACATCGGGTACCATGCGGCATCGGCCCGCAGGACCGCATGGACGGCCCGCGAAGCCTAATACGTGTTCACTGGAGTTGGGTCCCATGGATGAAGCGGCCACCATAAGCAGCGCTGATGTGCGCAGTTTCCTTGATCTGGCATACCAGTTTTCGGCAAAATCCCTCGGGCGCATGTTCGAGAAGGAGGGGCCGGACGGCGACCTGACCCTGGTCCCGGATCTCATGGACACCGCTTTTAAGATCGGTCTTGCCGCGTCACCCGATCCCGCCGCTGCGGGGCATGACTACGGCATCTGGGGCGCGATGACGGAAGAGGCCGGAGCGGCCCCGTCGGCGCTCATGCTCGCGGCGATCGCAGAGACCTGCGCCGGCGCTGCGATGTGCCTGCACGCGCAGGGCGTCGCGGCGAACCTGCTTGCGCCGGCGGCCGGAACTCTTCGTCTTCCGCGTACGCCGATCCGCGCCGCCCTCGCCATCCAGGAAGGCCCCTTTCCCTTCCCCTTTGCCGCTATCCGCGATACTGACGGCGCGCCGCACGGCGTTATCCGCACCGAGGCCAGGGCTGAGTCAGGCGGATACCGCATCACGGGCCGGAAGGACTATGTATACTCAATCACCGGCGTCGACACGTTCGCGGTCTTCACCCGGCTCTCCGGCGGCCTGGCCTGCTTCGCGGTCCCTGCGGATACTTCGGGACTGTCCCTGTCCGACGCCGGATTGAGGACCGGGCTGCGCGCGTGCCCGCTTCATACGGTCGCCCTCAATGACGTATTCGTCCCCGCGGCGGCGCGTATTGACGATGGCGACGCGGCCGGACTGGTAATGCGCGCCCTTGCCCTGTCCTGGACCGGGATGGCGGCGATAGCCGTCGGGATTGCCCGCGGCGCCGCGAATTCCGCCCGGCGATATGCTGCCGAACGCTACCAGGGCGGCGCCATAATCGAACGCCATCCCGCCGTGAAAATGCTGGTGGGCGGCTCCGAATCGAAGGCGAACGCCGTCATGGCCGCCCTCGCGGCGCTCAGGCCGGCCGATCCCGCTTCCCCGCCCTTTCTCAAGCATGCCGCCGAACTCAAGCTCGCGGCGACACGGCAGTGCGCTGAAGCGGTATCCGACTGCCTGCAGGTGTTCGGCGGGTACGGCTACATGGAGGACTTCGGGATGGAGAAGCGCCTGCGCGACGCGACGGTGCTCAAGTCCGCGTGGGGGCCGCCGTATTTTCTGAAGCAGTTCATCTTTGACCTGGACCGGGAGGTTTGATGCAATGAACGCCGGGCTCGCTGAACAGATCGAGGCGCTGAAGATCAGGCAGTCGCGTGACCGGCTCACGGTCATCGGGCGGATGCTTGTTGACGGGCGGGACCTCTCCCTGTGGGAGCATGATACGAAGACTCTGCCGCGGGGCGCGCGCATCTGGCGGCGCCGGGCGCGGGCTTTTGCGCGGGAGCGGATACGGCCGCTTGCCGCGATGGCGGACCGGGACCCCGCATCATTCGACCCGAAGGCGCTCGTGGGCGCGGCCGCGCGGAAAGGGTTCCAGACGCAGCTCTTTGTCCCGCCGTTCGGCCGGGCGAGCGTCACCACCTACCTGCGGAGCGCAACCCTGCCGATCGCGGTCATAGCGGAAGAGTTCGCCACGGAATGCGGCGGCCTCGCTCTCCTGCTGCTGGCGCACAACCTGGGCGTGGTGCCCCTGCTGCTCAGCGGTCACGTCAGGACCCTCGTGCGGCATTTTCTGCCGCTTTATTTCAAGACGAGCTGGCTGGGCGACTCCACCACCTTCGCCTTCGCCATCACCGAGCCCGAAGCAGGGTCCGACGTCGAGTCCTGCGAGGGGGCTGCTCAGGCCCGGCTCAACGCGACAGCGCGACCGGTCCAGGGAGGCTACATCCTCAACGGGAGCAAGGTGTTTATTTCCGACGGCGCCATCGCTGACCGGATCACCTTCTACGCCCGCATCGAAGGGGAGGGGGTCGAGTCGTGGACCTGCTTCCTCATCGATAAAACGATGCCGGGCGTATCCGTGGGGCGGCACGAAAAAAAGATGGGACAGCGCGCCGCCGACGCCTCGGAGATCATCCTGGAGGACGTGTTCGTCCCCAAACGAAACATCGTGGGCAAGCTCCGCTCCGGCTGGCCCAATAATCACAACGTCCTCAATTATTCGCGCCCGGTGGTGGCGGCGATGGCGCTGGGCCACGGGCGCGGCGCCTTTGAACGCGCGCTCGCGTTCTGCCGCGGCGCCGAGCGCGGGGGCAGGCGTCTCATCGAATGCCGCGACGTGCAGTACGAGCTCGCCGACATGCTCACGGCGCTGGCGGCGGCGCGCGCGATGATCTGGCGCGCATGCCGAAACTTCCGGGCAAACCAGCCGCTCTCGTCCATCGCGAAGGTCTTTGCGTCGGACACCGCGGTGCGCGTATGCAACCAGGCTATGGAGCTGATGGGCGACGCCGGCTATATGCACGCGCACGGCGTGGAGCGCGCCTGGCGGGATTCGCGCCTGACGCAGATCTACGAGGGCACCAACCAGATCAACCGGTACGATATCATCGAGCACCAGTGGGATGCGGACATTGCGGCCGATCGCGGGAGCGCCCTGTCCTGAAATAAACCATGGATCAGTTAAAAACGGAGGGACCAATGAACATGCAGGCAGACACCTTTTTCAAGGAAAAGACAAAGACATTCCGGTCGTCTAAGGGACCGGCGGAGTTGCCTATCTTCTACTACGACTATTCCTATGCGCACTTCCTTTTCTTCGCGGAATACCAGCGCGCGGCGGCCGCCCTCGCGGACACGGCTTTTGCGCCCTGCCGGTTCTTCAACGGGAAGGCGGGAGTGCTCCTGAACTTCTTCGAATACCGCAAGACGGCCATCGGACCGTACAACGAGGTGGGGCTGTCCATCCTGTGCCACCCGAGGAAGGAGAAACAGCCGGCGATGCTCATGATGGAATTGTTGAAGGACGCGAGGCGGTGGCGGATGGGCGCCTATGTGATCAACCTCCCGGTAACCACGGAAATAGCCCACGTGCTCGGTCATGAGGTCTGGAGCTATCCCAAGTTCGTCACCGGCATCATCGCGGACCTGCAGGGCCGACGGTTTCGCGGCATCGTCGAGGACCCATCACTCGGGGAGCCGATATTTACCCTCGACGGGAAGATCGGCCCCCTCGGTTCGATGATCAGTCTCACGAACGCGTCGTTCATATCCCACACCACGCACAAGGGCGTGCCGCTGCGCACGCTTACCGAGGTGGATGCGCGCTACAGGATGAATATGGGCTTCTCGACGCCGCTGCGCGTGAACGAAAAAAGCCGGCATTCCATGGCGAAAAACCTCATGGCCCTGGGGCTGCAGGGAAAGAAACCCTTCGGCTGCATGTATTCGGGGATGGCGCGGATGAAGCTTTACGACGGCGTTCCCATTGGATGACCGCGCGGCTGTTCCTGTTGATTTTTTCAGACAGCGCTAAGACCGGGTTATCCATAAATACCGGGATCTCGCAACACATGACGGGGAATTCCCCCTGCCGTCAGTGCCGCTATATCCAACACAGGTTCCCCGTGCATGACGACCATGAAATGCCTTATGCACTCTGGCTGTACCGGGGGTGGGGGTAAAAGGTGGCGCGCCCGAGTGCCGGTGCGGCCATTTTTTACTTGAATTATTCCCCGGCTAAAAATATACTCTAATTGAGCAATGGCTCAGTAGAGGGGGGTATCCTGTCCCGGTCTCAGAAAGGAGGGAGTTATGGAAATAACAAACATCAGCGGCCCTGATGTGGTCCCCAGCGGGTTTTCCACGGAGCCGCCCCGCCAGGCCGAGCCGGCAAGAAATGAGCCGGCACCTGTTAATAGAAGCCCTGAACCGGCCGAAAATAATAAGGGGACTACAATTGATACATACGCTTAGGAAGGTGCTATGGGAACGGTGAGCAAGGCCGAAAAGGCGGCATATAATGACGAGATCAAGGACATCAAGCGCGAAGTCGAGACGATCAAGAAGGCGATAAACGAAGCCATCAGCAAAAAAAAGAAACACCCTGCCATAGCCAATTACTACAACCTTGAGCTGGCGTCCCGCGAAATGGACGCCATCGAAAATTTCATCAAGATGAACGACCTTTCCATGGAAATGCTGAACCTGCGAAACAGCACCTTCCTGGAAAATGCCCGCAAGGAATTCTACAAAGTGCTCCAGTACCTGGAGGAGATCGTGGGGAACCAGGTTGACCGCTCCCTGAAGGAGAATGACGAATACCTGGCCACCATCAAGCAGGTAAATCCTCAGCAGATCCTCAAGTTTGTCCAGCGCATGCACCGGATCCTGGGCGACCTGATCAGGAATTTCGGCCAGGATACCAAGTGGAAGTGGTCCTTTGTGGAATGGCAGGCCCGCGCCGCCATTATCACCAAGAACATCACCAGCTTTTCCGAGGTGGCCAAGTTCCGGGACCCCCGGACGGAATTCTTTTATGAGCGGCGGGAGCTGATGCAGTTGTGCAAGGACAGCCTCACTGAAGCAGCTAAACAATTCCGGACCAAGTACGAAATGGCCGGAAGGGCCAGGGATGACCTGAAAAGCTCCATATCATACCTGGCGGCCCTGCGTAAAATCCATGTCCTCTTCGGCGAGGATACCGAGGCAACCAAGCTGAAAAACATCATTGATGCGGCAAAGATGGCCCTCGAAGCGGACGACAAAGCAAAAGATAAAGATAAAAAAGAAAAAGAACACAAAAAGTAAAAATGTGACTTTTTCACTTGACTATCTTTATTTTTTTTATTAATTTGCTATTAGCACTCGACAGGATAGAGTGCTAATAGATTGGTGAATTCTATGTCCCGTGAAATCATAAAAGAAAGGGCTCTGGAAGACAGGGAAGCTTCCATATTACAAGCTATTGTTTACGAGTATATAACCAAGGGGAAACCGGTTGGTTCCCGTTCGTTTGTGCACAAATATTCCCTTGCCGTTTCACCGGCAACAATGCGGAATATCATGTACGATCTGGAAGGCCTGGAATATCTCAAACAGCCCCATACATCGGCAGGGAGGATCCCCACCGACAAGGGTTACCGCTTTTATGTCGATTCCCTTCTTGACAGCTATGAATTTTCCATGAAGGACCGGGAGATTTCCGTCAAGGAAGAAGCGATAAAAAGGGAAGTGCAGCTGGACAAGATTTTTTCGATCATAACAAAAATGCTTTCCACCGAGTCGCGCTACGCCGCGGTTATGCTGACCCCCCGCTTCGATTTCACGGTGGTGAAGCGCGTCGTCCTGGTCCCCATGGACAACAATGAAATTCTTTTCATCCTTGTTACCAGGACCGGCGTGGTGCTCACCAAGAAGGTTCTGGTTTCATCCAACGTGACCCAGGACGACCTGTACAATTTTTCCAAGTACCTGACCGGCGAGCTGTGCGGCTACGCCATCTATGAGATCAAGGACACCATTTTCGAGCGCCTGCGGAATGAAAAAGAGGCGGGCGTCAACAAGGATATGGCCCTGGACATCGCGCAGCTGGCGGTGTCCGAGAGCGAGGAGCCGCGCCTCCATATCGACGGCATTGAGAACTTATTGAAGATACCGGAAATGGTCGAGGAGGACCGCCTCCACAGCCTGCTCAGCATCATAGAGGAGAACAACATACTCAGGAGGATCCTCGCCCGTACCATGGAAAATGAGGGCATAAGCACCCTCATCGGGGAGGAGATAGAAGAGGATCAGGTCAAAGGCTGCAGCATGGTGTCCACCTCGTATAAAATAGGCAACAAGCTGGTAGGGGCTGTCGGCGTGCTGGGTCCCACGAGGATGGATTACGAGAAGGTGGTCCCGCTGGTGGATTATACCGGCAGGGTCGTGACGGAGCTGCTGACCAAGATGTCAAAGTAATGTTTCCCGTGTCAGCCGCCCTGCCGGGACGGCGAAAGCGGTGAACGGGTTATCTGAAGAAAACATAATACGCGCGACCGGACCGTGCACCGGAAACGGCGCCCGTTCCCGTCTCGCGTATCTAAATAGTATCGGGGTAGATGATGGATAAACACAAGGAACATCACAAGTCAAAGGGAAAAGAGATCCACGAGGTTAAAAAGGAATACGATTCGACCGACGAGGACCTTGAAAAGAAAATGCAGGATGAAAAAGCCGCCGAGGAGCGGAGAAAGACCTATCGCAGGGAAGCTGACCGCGTCGCCGACGAGGAGCGGTGCAACGCCATCAAGGAAAACCAGAAGCTCATAGGCGAGATGGAAAGCCTCAAGGATGTGATGCTGCGGCGTCAGGCGGACTTCGAAAATTACAAGAAGAGAATGGCAAAACAGCAGGGCGAGTCGCGGAAAATGGCCATCAAGGATTTTTCACAGGATATAATGGAGATAAACGACGATCTGCTCAGGGCCATCGACGCGTCCCAGAACATGGCCGCCACCTGTTCGTCGGAGGAATCCCACCGCTCCTTCGTGGAAGGGGTATCGATGATCTCCCGCCGCATCGAGGAGGCCATGAAGAAATACGGCGTGGTCGAAATTGAGGCGCTCAACCAGGAGTTCGACCCTAATTTTCACGAGGCGGTCGAGATCGAAATGAGCAGCGACGTCACCAAGGACACCGTCACCAAGGTATATCAAAAAGGTTTTCGGATCGACGATCTGGTGGTGCGCAGCTCAAAGGTCAGAGTCACCAAGCCGCAGAAATCGGCACCGGCTGCTGAAGCGGAAGATGCCGGCGAAGCCGGCAGCGGCGAGGCCCACTGAGCGGCCGGAACGGCGCCATGAAATTGAGAAATGATTCAATATATATAAATTTTTGGAAGGAGAATTAATATGAGTAAAATTATAGGTATAGACCTGGGGACGACCAACTCGTGCGTATCCGTCATGATCGGCGGCGAACCGGTGGTCATACAGAACTCGGAAGGACAGCGGACCACGCCGTCCATCGTGGCTTTCACCGACAAGGGCGAGCGTCTCGTCGGGCAGGTTGCAAAAAACCAGATCATCACGAACCCCGAGAACACCGTCAGGTCGATTAAGCGGTTCATGGGACGGCGTTTCAGTGAGGTGGCCAATGAGATAAAGATGGTATCCTACAAGGTGCTTGATGACGGGCGCGAAGGCGTCCGCGTGAAGACCATAGCCGGCGAGTTCTCCCCCCAGGAGATTTCCGCGCGGGTTCTGCAGAAGATGAAGCAGACCGCCGAGGATTATCTCGGCGAGAAGGTGACCCGCGCCGTTATCACGGTCCCGGCCTATTTCAATGACGCCCAGCGGCAGGCGACCAAGGACGCCGGCAGGATCGCCGGACTCGAGGTGGAGCGTATCATCAACGAGCCCACGGCGGCCGCCCTGGCCTACGGCCTTGACAAGGGAAAGCGCAACGAGAAAATAGCGGTGTATGACCTGGGCGGCGGCACCTTCGATATATCGATCCTGGAACTGGGCGACGGGGTGTTCGAGGTCAAGTCGACCAACGGCAACACCCACCTGGGCGGCGATGACTTCGACCAGCGGATCATGGAATGGCTCATGCAGGAGTTCAAGAAGCAGACCGGCATTGACGTGTCAGGCGACAAGATGGCCCTGCAGCGGCTGAAGGAAGCGGCGGAAAAGGCGAAGATAGAGCTGTCGAGCAAGTCCCAGACCGAGATCAACATACCCTTCCTCACCGCGGACCAGTCGGGCGCCAAGCACCTGGTCATGACCCTGACGCGGGCCAAGCTCGAACAGCTCATCGAGGACCTTATCAATTCGACCAGGACGCCCTGCATGAACGCCCTTGAGGACGCGGGCATGACCGCCGGCGACATCGACGAGGTCATCCTGGTCGGCGGCTCCACCCGGATGCCGGCTGTGCAGGAACTGGTGAAGCGCATTTTCGCCAAGGAGCCCCACAAGGGCGTGAACCCCGACGAGGTCGTGGCGGTGGGCGCCGCGATCCAGGGCGGCGTTCTCACCGGGGACGTCCATGACGTGCTCCTCCTCGACGTCACACCGCTTTCCCTCGGGATCGAGACACTGGGCGGCGTGATGACCAAGCTCATCGAGCGGAACACCACCATACCCACGAAGAAGAGCCAGATATTCTCTACGGCATCCGATAACCAGCCGGCCGTTTCAATCCACGTGCTCCAGGGCGAGCGCGAGCTGGCGGCGCAGAACCGCACCCTGGGAAGGTTCGACCTGGTGGGCATACCTCCCGCGCCGCGGGGGATCCCGCAGATCGAGGTGACCTTCGACATAGACGCCAACGGCATCGTGCACGTGTCGGCGAAGGACCTGGGCACCGGCAAGGAGCAGAAGATCAGGATCGAGTCCTCCAGCGGACTCAACGAGGAGGAGATCAAAAGGATGGTCCGGGACGCGGAGGAGCATTCCGCGGAGGACAAGAAGACCCGCGAGCTCATCGAGGCCAGGAACGAAGGCGACTCCTTCATCTACTCCCTGGAGAAGATGCTCAAGGAGAACGCAGACAAGGTGGAACCGGCCGAGAAGGAAAAAATCGAAGCGGAAATAGCCGGTCTCCGGTCAGCCATGGAATCGGACAACGTGAGCGCCATCAAGGAGGCCAAGGGACGGCTGGAGCAGGCATCCCACAAGTTCGCGGAACGCATGTACCAGCAGCACGCCCAGCAGCATGCCGGCCAGCAGCAGCCCGGGGCTGACCAGGGCGCCGAGGCCGGCCCCAAGGGGGGCTCCGGAGGGGAAAAGGTATATGACGCAGACTATGAAGTTGTGGACGATGATAAGAAATAACGGGCGCGCGCGGTAAGCGCGCCCCTCTCTCTTATTGACAACGGGTTGAATATTGTGTATATTAAGTTAATTAGCACGCTGATGAAAAAGGTCGGAGTTGTTATCCGGACCGGAGCGATACAGGGACGTATCGCGGTTTTTATGGCCCATGCCGGAAAAACTGTAAAATAAATTCGAAGGGAAACCTCACGTGGCCAAGCGAGATTATTATGAAATACTCGGCGTCTCAAAGACGGCTTCCGAGCAGGATATAAAGCAGGCGTACCGCAAGCTTGCCCTCAAGTATCATCCTGACCGGAACAAGGGGGACAAGGAGTCGGAAGAAAAATTCAAGGAAGCGACGGAAGCCTACGAAGTGCTGCGCGACCCGAAGAAGCGCGCCTCCTACGATAAGTTCGGTCATGAAGGCGTTTCCGGCTTCGAGGGATTCGGCCGCGGTGCTTATTCCGATTTTTCGGACATTTTCGGCGATTTTGACTTCGGCGATATATTCGAGGGGTTCTTCGGTTCGGCCTTCGGCGCCAGGGGAAGAGGCAAGCGGGGCCGCCGCGGGTCCGATATCCAGTATGACCTTTCGATCACCCTCGAGGAAGCGGCCACCGGCAAGGAGATACAGATTAAGATCCCGCGCAACGAGGCCTGCGAAACCTGCCAGGGCACCGGCTCCAAGGCGGGCACCAAGCCCACCGTGTGTCCCGTCTGCAACGGCTCCGGTCAGATCAGGCAGACCCAGGGATTCTTCTCCATAACACAGGCCTGCTATAAGTGCAAGGGAGAGGGCAAGATCATATCCTCGCCCTGCACCACGTGCGGCGGCACGGGCCTCAAGCTCCACAAGAGGACCATAACCGTGAAGATCCCGGCCGGCGTGGAATCGGGATCGCGGCTCAAGATCACCGGCGAGGGAGAGCAGGGGCCCAACGGCGGCACCAGGGGCGATCTCTACGTTGTCATCCATGTCCAGAACCACCCGCTTTTCGAGCGCCACGGCAACGACATCATCTCCGTTGTTGACGTGTCCTTCCCGATGATGTGCCTGGGCGGCGAGATCGAGGTGCCCACCATTAACGGCAACGTGGCCAAGATGAAGATCCCCCCGGGGACGGAGAACGGCCAGATTTTCAGGCTCAAGGGCAACGGCATCCCCTACCTGGGGTCCTACGGCCGGGGCGACCAGCTGGTGAAGATCAACATCAGGGTCCCCAAGAAGCTGTCGCCGCGCCAGAAGGAGCTTTTAAAGGAGTTCTCCACTCTGGACGGCGAAGAGGTCGGCCATGGCGGCAAGGAATTTTATTGATACGGTCCTTGCACGGGCGCATTGCAAAATGTTAAATAACCATCTCTCCTCCAGGAGAGCGAGTCGGCGCTGCGCAGGTACTGGACCGTCATCCCCGCCGGGGTGTTCGTGGCGAAGCCCGGGCTGCAGGAGATGTCCCGCTACGCGAACAGCGAGGACATCATGTCCCCGGTGATCGGGGGGAAACAGATGCCGGCCCTGTCGGACTGGAAGGTCGGGTCCCTGTCCCGGGAAACGGCAAAGCGTCTGTGCGCCCTTACCGGCGCGGATGCCGTAGCATTGGCCGTTTCATCGTGGGAGGTCCAGACCCAGGGTCAATTCGCACCTGCGCAATATCCACTCTCATACGTCGGTCTCGCCATGTATGACAAGGACGGAAACATTTTCTTTTATGATACCGCCTACGAGATATACAACAACTTCTACGGGTACTGGAACATGTCCATTAATGACGCATCAATCGATATATGGAAGAAAATGTCGGTTAAGCTGATAAAGGACATACTGGCAAAATACGCGCACTGATGCTGCCCCGCAATAGTTCCTTGCGGGGCGAGAATGGACGAACCCCCGGATTCCGCATTATGGTTCCTACCCCATGCCGTGAAACGGCTTGAAGATGGACGCGGGACCTCGTGACGTGGGCCGGAAATCTTACTGGAGAGGGGATGGCAATGAAAAAAAGCGGAGAAGGACACGTGTACATGAGGCTGGACCGGATGAAGAAGATATCCGGCGGGAGCGCGAGAAAGGCAAGGAACCTGGGGATGCACCGGAAGGTTGCTCTCGCGTACCGGTCGCGAAGGCTCGTGTTCGGCGTCATCCTCCTCTGCGTTGCCGCCTGGTTCGCGAACCAGCACCTCTCTGCCCGCGACGTGGAGCCGAAGTGCTGGTTCTGCTCTGCAAGCGAGCAGGCCGAGGTCAGGGGGGTGGTGACGAAGACTGAATGCATCTCCTACAGCACGAAGGCCCGCAACAACGAATACCGGGTGGAATACGCCTACACGGTGAACGGAAAAACCTACACCGGCGTAGGCTTTCAGACGGGGTACATTGTCCTGGAAAAGAGCCCGGTCACCGTCGACTACTCGTTGAAGGACCCGTCCTGCTCCTGCATCAGGGACATCCGATGCGCGGCGGACAACGCGTTGTTCACTGTTCTGTTCGGCGTTCCCCTCATCATTCTCGCCATCCCGCTTGTCGTGAGCGGTGCGCGCAGGATCATGCGCGTCCTGTGGGTCATTGAGCACGGGACAGTCGCCGGAGCATCGGTCGGCACCATCAACCGCAAAACTGAAACGCACATGACGGGGCGTGTCGGGGTGTGGCGCACCACCGTCAGTTGGACCGCCACCTGCAGCTTTACGGACGCTTCCGGGAAGGATTTCCACGTCAAGGTAGGCATGCCCGAGGGCCTGCTGAAAAAGGGGGACGAGGTCAATATCGTGTACGATCCGGGCATGCCGGAGAACGCGATCGCCATCGGCGCCCTGCCGTGGTTTGTGAAAACCGATCCGCCGCTGGCGAAATAAGAGGGGTGCGACAAGCCGCGCCCTCCGTCGCATTAAGCTAAACCCGCCGCCCCTTATCACGATCCCGCCCGGCGGCGGGGCAGGTCCCCCCATCGGGAAAATCAGTCATGACAAACTCCCTCCCGTTGCTGTCCGGTCAGCGGTCCAGCAGGGATTCTATCGATTTCCAGTCTATCGTAGAGGAGAGGTTGATGATGACGGCGGCTTCCACGGAGCTGTTTTCATGGGTCCAGTCAAACTTCTCAGGGCTGTTCTGGCCATTGATGTTGTATTTGACGGTGATGCAGCGGACCGCGGTGCGGGGCCTTCCATCGTTGAAATAATTTCTATTGACCCGTACGACGGGCCGCGCATTTTCATCGCCGGGACTGCCCAGACCCGACGGATGCTCCTCCGATTCCCCCGCGAAGACGGCCTGCGCCTTTTTCTGCGCCGGCGTGAGGGAAGCGAGTTCAGTCCGCAGCGCCGCTAAGCGGTCATCGTACAGTTTCTTCTGCGTGGCCCGCAGTTCATCGCTTGATTCGCGGTGGGTTGCCGCTTCTTCGGCATAGCGTTTTTCGTTTTCCTCGAATTCCTTTTTCGCCTTCTCGGCTTCGGCGGGATTCATCTTTTTCAGCATCGCGTATGCCTCGTTGAAGGCCTTAAGACGCTCCGCTTTTCCCTTCCGGTAGATATCCTGGGGAGACAGGTCCTTGCTGTTCAGCTCCTTCATGTCTTCATCACGGGCGGCCTCGGTGCGCCTGATCAGTATGGTGATGAATTCCTCGGCGCTCACCGGGATCCATAATGGTGCCGATGAAGAGGTCATAAGGAGAATATCGTTGTTTTCATTATAGCGGGTGTGTCCCCGGTAGGAGCCGGTCTTCCGGGGAGCGTAATAGATGTCGCTGCCGAATCCCGAGGTGTATATCCTCATGCCGTCAAAGAGATTGCTGAAGTCATTCAGGCGGATGACCATGGTGGGATAACCTATCCTGCTTTCCGCCGCTTTTCCACCGGGGCCGGTGCCGAACTCGTGCACCCTGAGCACGTAATTTCCGGTGAGGGGAACCGCGGTCTTCATGGAAAGGGTGGCGTCATCCTCCTGCTCTGTGACGCGGATTGTCCCGTAGGCGTTATAGCCCCGGGGGTTTATCATCGATGGATGCTTCGCAAACAGCGATTCGATGGCGGTGAGCTTGTTCATGAATACCGCAGTTTCGGCTGCCGAAGCCCGGTATGATGAAAGCTGATCGGTCTGGCGGATGGACTTGAATATGCCCGGATTGTTGCCCCACTTGCTCTTTGAACGGGCTTCCTCGATCGTAACGGCGCCACAGACGCTGATGCTGAATAGGATCGCCATAAATGCGAAACTGATTTTATATGTGCTCATGTCAACCGCCTGGCAGTTTTAATAACGATGCTTTTTTTTGACCAGCCCTATCATTCCGGGCGGGTCATAGAAGAGTGCCATATACCCCTCTTCAACGCAAATATTTTTTGACTTTTAATCATGCCGCCGGTTTTATGGGGTTTCGTGGCAATCCATTATTAATCTTGACGTACCGGGGGGTTCCTATCACCCTGACCTGAGAGACCAGTCTTATGGAGAAAAGAATGTTGCCAATTGTAGATTACGGCGGGATCGCCATCGTAATACCGAAAGTGGCCGCGGTGGGTAATGTCATTGAAGACAGCGGCAAGTTCGGTTTCGAGGTGTATCTTTCCGGGATGAATGAACCCCTCATCATAGGATTTGAAACGTCAAAGGAGGCCTCGGAGTCCAGGAGCGAACTGATCGCCATCATCGCGCGCTTCCATTACGCGCGCGAACTGGGCCCGGATTACGATATCGAGGAAATGGCGGAAGATGACCTTCAGGAACTGGATGACTCCGAGGAGACTGAAAAACATTAATGTCACCGCGGCGTTATCGGCGATATATCAATTTTTTGATGGAAGAGACCGATGATACGGAATAACAAAGAACTGTTGATGCGCGGCACCGAAGAGATCCTGCCCCTTGATGAATTCGAGAAGAAGCTGGAGCGCTCCGAGCGCGAGAACAGGCCGCTGATAGTCAAGGCCGGCTTCGACCCCACGGCCCCGGACATCCACCTGGGGCACGCGGTGCTGCTGAGGAAGATGAGGCATTTCCAGGACATGGGCCACACGGTGGTGTTCCTCATAGGGGACTTCACCGGCATGATCGGCGACCCTTCCGGGCGCTCCGTGACGAGGAAGCCCCTCACCCGGGAGCAGGTCCTGGAGAACGCCGAGACCTACAAGCGCCAGGTCTTCAAGATCCTTGACCGGGAGAAAACGAAGGTCGTGTTCAACTCCGAGTGGTGCTCCTCCATGACCTTCAACGACGTCCTGGGCCTCACCGCCAAGTACAACGTGGCGCGGATGCTCGAGCGCGATGATTTCGACAAGCGCTACAAGGGCGGGGTTCCCATCACCATACTGGAGTTCATGTACCCCCTGGTGCAGGGCTACGATTCCGTGGTCCTAAAGGCTGACATCGAGCTGGGCGGTTCCGACCAGAAGTTCAACCTGCTGGTGGGACGCGACCTCCAGCGCGAGTACGGGCAGGAGCCGCAGGTAATCATGACCGTGCCCCTGATGGTCGGCACCGACGGCGTCCAGAAGATGAGCAAATCCCTGCATAACTACATCGGCATCAATGAGCCCCCGAAGGACATATTCGGCAAGGTCATGTCAATATCCGATGATCTCATGTTCCTCTACTATGAGCTCGTCACCGATGTGCCCCGGGATGAGATAGAGAAATACCGGGAAGGCATCAAAAACAATACACTCCATCCCCGGGACGTAAAGGTAAGCCTGGCTAAGAACATCTGCGCCCAGTTCTATGACGCCGAAACAGCGGAACAGGCTGCCGCGGAGTTCGACCGTGTTTTTGCCAATAAGGAGCTTCCCGACGAGGTCCCCGAGTTCCGGGTGCCGGATGCTGAAAAAACCGGCGGCAAGATATGGATTGTCAAGCTCATGGTCCTGGCCGGCACCGCGGCGTCAAATGGCGAAGCGCGCCGCCTTATCAAGGGGGGCGGGGTGACCTTCGGCGGCGAAAAGGTGGCCAGCGAGGATTACGAGCTGCCGCTTCCGGCCGATGGGATACTCAAGGTGGGCAAGCGTAAATTCGTCAGGATAATCGGATAATCCCCTGCAGGCGCGCCATTGATTGCGCGCCTGTCGTTCTGGAGAATGGAGGGTCCTTGCCTTTTTTTGTCGCAGGCAGGATTCCCGCTTGCGTTGTATGGACATACGGGATACTATTGTCTACTTGCTATTTTTTTAAAAAAAATTATTAATTCGTAACCCCTGCGGGTAATGCATGTCACATTCAGATAGTGAAGATATCCAGATAATAGACAGGGTCCTGTCCGGCGACGTTGACGCCTTTTCCGGCATCATAGAGAAATATAAGGACAAGACCTTCAACTACGTCTATTCCCAGGTAAAAGACTATGACGAGGCCCTGGACATCACCCAGGAGATATTTATCATGACTATCGAAGCGCTGCGTTCTTTCAGAAGGGAGTCGAAGTTCTCGACCTGGTTTTACAGCATCATGGTCAACTACTGCAAGAATTACCGGAAGAAGAACAGCCGGTACAACGTGGTTTCCATTAACAGCTCCAGGGGCGATGAGGAATATGACCTGCAGCTCCCCGATGAGCGTGAAAACCCGGAAGAGGAGGTGATCCTGAACGACTCCCTCCGGATAGTCCGGGAGGAGATCGGCATGCTCCCCGACGATTATCGCGAGATCCTGGTCCTCCGCGACATCGAAGGGATGTCGTATAATGAAATCTCTGAAATACTCGGCATATCGCTGTCCAATGTAAAGGTCCGGATTCACCGGGGAAGGGAATTCTTGAAGAACAGATTACTGACGAGGGGATTGATATGAGCGGCAATCACATTCCATTTGACAAGCTGTCAGACCTGTATGATGACGAGATCGCCTCAAAGGAAGAACGCGCGTCGCTGATGCGCCATATCGAGTCGTGCGGTGCCTGCGCCCTTGAATACAGGCGGCTCGGGAAGACCCTGCGCCTCTGCCGTGACGTCGCCGGCGCCGGTATGACCCATTCCCTGGAGGGCCTTTCGCTTTCAATCCTGGGCAAGATAAAAACATCCAAGAAAAAAAGGCTGTACCTGAGATCGCTGCCTGCCATGGCGGCCTCGGTCCTGGTCATAGCGGGCATCGGCCTGTTCAACGCCGGCATCATCGGCGTTCATGACCGCGGCGATATGGCCGCCGAAGGGTCGCGGCGCTCCTACAGCGAATCCGAGCAGGTCATCGAGATCATCCGAAGCCACAAGGCAGCCATCGCCGGTGTCACGGACGAGTACGTGGAAGGCGTCGTGCCGGTCGGCTCGTTCAATGAATTGAGAAAACAGCTGGGATCGAGGAAGGTCGCCTACATGCTGGTGGAAGACAGTGATGAAAATGCCGGCGCCTCCTGGAGCAACCCGATGGAAAAAGTCGGCCTCGACGAAGGACCGGTCATATCCAATGTTAATCCGAAGGGAAGCATTGCCGGCCCCGGCAAGAGGTATGTCAGGTTCCGCGTATTCCGGTAGTATCAGGCCCCGTCCCCATGGAGGGAGGGAATCCCCGCATCAATATAATCGCCCGTGTTCGTGATGTAGCCGCCGCAGACCCCCTGCGAGCTGTAGAGGGAAGAAGTATGGCTCATCTCGTCATAGTCGGCCTGGGCGTCTTCAATATGGATGATGTGATAATCGCGGTCCGAGGCGTCACGGGCGGTGGTCTCCACGCACTGGCTGGTCGAAAGGCCGGTGAAGGCGAGGGTCGATACACCGTTCTTCCTGAGCATCGCGTCGACGGGGGTCCTGGTGAAGGGGCTGAAGGTGGTCTTGTTGATGACGATCTCCCCGGGGAGGGGCTTCAGCTCGTCGATGACATCGGCGAAGGGGTCGCTTTCCAGCGGGTACACGTTGTCGAACCCGGCGCGCTTTCCCTTGATGTAGGTCTCCCTGAAAAAATGGTGAAGGTCCTTCCGGTCGGGGTCGGTGCCGCAGAGGCGCAGGTACACGACGGGCATTGATTTTTCCCTGAATGCGTTCACCAGGCTCCGGATGTTGGGAATGACCACGGTTTCGCTGCGCCTGAATATATAATCGAGGCATCCCGGCTGCAGGGTGTTGAAATACTGGTAGTAAGATGATTCCCGCCTGAGATAATAGTTCTGCATATCAACGACGATCAATGCTGTCGCGGCATTGTTCACTTGAGCGGTCCCCGGGATTCGTTATTTTTTATGCAGGTGCTCGATGGCCGAGCGGAATTCTTCATAGAAGTCCCTCAGTTCGTCGTTCTTGCGCAGCGGCCTGAATTTCGGCTTTGTTCCCTTTTTAATGTCCTTCAGATAATTGGTCATGACATGGATGGGACCGGAAATCTTGTGGGAGAAAAAGATGAACTGGAAGAAGATGATGGCGGTCTGGACGACCGTCATGACGATCAGGATGTAGAGGACGATAAGGCTGTTTTTCTTTATCTTTTCATGGTTCTCGTTGATCTTATTGGTGATCTTGAGGTTTTCCTTGAAGGCGGTGTCGCATTTGCGGACGACGGGGTTGTCAGGGTCCTGCAGGGCCGGGATGGCCATGAACATGTCGAACATGCCGTCCTGGGTATCGATGATGGCGGTAATGTTCTTGTTGTTTTCGTTTATAAGCTGGTTCGAATTGCTCGCGAAATAGAGCAGAATGCCGCATATGGTCAGGGTGGTTATGAGGGGGAGGATGATGGCCCGTATCGATATCCTTAATTGAAATTTTTTATCAAGAACGTATTTTTTTCTTGTCAAAGCCATAATGAACCTCAATGTTTATGGATACGATAGTTGCGGGGTTACCCGATTTTTCCCCGGAGCCTATATATAGGGCCACGCAGCCATATTAGTCAATTATTTTTGCGGCTGATTGCAGGTTGAGGGTCTTTTTTTTGTGTATTTGCCGCACATGCCTTGTGCCGCCCGCTCCGGCGCGGCTTCCACGTAAACGCGGCCGGCAGAGGCAAAACATTTAAACCAGGAAGCCAGGGCACCATGAATACCATCAGTATTTTCGTATCATTGGCCGCGTCCGCGATGATCATCTTCACCGTTGTCTTTGTTCTTGTCAAGGACTGGCAGGACCAGGTCATGCGCTATTTCGCCGTCTTTGCCGCCTCCGCCCTGGGCATTCTCTTTACCATGTTCCTCACCTACTCGTTCCCTGAGGATTTCGACCTGACCCTCATGAACAAGATAACCCAGCTTTCAACGCTGATGACCTTCTCAAGCCTTTTCTGTATGTCCTTCGTCTTTCCGAAAACAGCCCGGAGGTTCCCCTTCTGGAAAAGCTTTATCATACTTATCCCCGCCATTGCCATGGGAGCGACGGTGGTTCTGACCGATTTCACCATCACGAAGGCCTACTTCAAGGACGGTAAATTCATCCGTGATTTCAACAAGGATTTCCCCGGGTATACCATATATGCCGCCATGGCCTTCATCTACGTTCTTTCCGCCCTGGGCGGGTACGTGAGGAAGTACATCATCACGAAGGAGTATATCTACCGCCTTCAGATGCGCTACCTCTTCGTCGGATCAACGGTGTCCATCACGCTGGCGTCGGTCTTTTCCATCATCATGCCGGCTTTTTTCGGCTACACGCAGCTCTATGTCATCGGTCCGTCGATCGCGTCGTTCTTCACCATCATCTCGCTGTTCTATTCCATTATCGCCTACAACATGTTGGACATCAGGACCGTCGTCCATAAGACCTTCGTGTATACCGTCATTTCCATGGTCATATCACTACCGATATTCGGGATTCTCTGGGCCTACTACCGTAAGCTCTGGCTGCTGGGAGAAGTCCCCTATTACCTGGTCGCCGGCATTATTATCGCTGTGTTCATTTTGTTCTCCGTGTACATCCAGCCCTTCATAGACCGGGTCTTCAAGCGGAAGCAGTATGCCTTCGGCTCCGTTGTCGATAATTTTGTCCGCGACATCGCCGACGAGAAAAACCTGCCCGACATAGTCCGGCGGACCGTCGACACCCTGCGGGAGGGCCTGTCCCTTACCCATGCGTTTTTCATCCTGCTCAACGACCAGACGCGGAAGTACGAGCTCTTTTACTACAAGGGGAACCGAGAAACGCCCCAGCTTCCGTCCATCGAGCGGAACGCCCCCATCATCCGCTGGTTCGTCCGCAACCAGGACATCCTGCAGCTCTCGCGGGTCTACACCGACGACAAGTCCTTCGGTGAAGTCCGCGAGGAGATATCATCGTTCTTCAACGACAACGGGATACAGGTCATCCTCCCCGTCTACCACGAGCGCCGCGTGGTGGGGCTCCTCTGCCTGGGGATGAAGGAGACCCTCGCCGGCTACCACACAGACGAGATCGACAAGCTCAAGCAGTTTTACGTGAAGAGCAGCGACTTCATATCAACGGCCCTAACCTACCAGAAGGCCATGCAGGAGCAGTTGGTGACGAGGACCATTGATATTTCCTCGCGGATCATCAGCAGCGCGGTGCCCCCGTCGCTGCCCAATATCGGCAATATCAAGTTCGGCGCCTTCATCATACCGAAATACGCCCAGGGCGGGGATTATTTCGATTTCATCCGGCCCGGCGACCAGGGCGTCGGGATCGTCGCCACGGACATATCGGGCGTCGGCGTCAACAGCGCCCTCTATTCCGTCCTGCTCCGCTCCGCCTTCCAGTCCAGCGTCCTCGAAGCGCCGTCCACGTCGACCGTTATCGGCAACATGAACAGGGTCCTGTGCGATTACGGGAAGGGCAGGGGCGAAATGGTCACGGCCTATTACCTCTACTATGACATCAAGTCGATGCGACTCATGTACACCAACGCGGGTTATCCGGCCCTGGAGATCTTCAGGATCGAAAAGAACAATTTCGACAGCTTCGACACCGAGGGGATCCCGCTGGGCTATGACCCGTCTGCGACCTATGGTATCGGCAGGACCAACCTGGTGCGGGGCGACATCGGTATCCTTTATTCAAAGACCCTGACCACGTCCAAGAACCAGAAAGGCGAGGAGTACGGCCTTCTCAAACTCCGCAACACCGTGATGGAATTCAGGACGCGCGGCGCAGCGGACATCGCGGCCCAGATCAAGAATTCCTTCGTGTCCTTCATGGGCCTGCTGTCCCCCACGTCGGACGTGGTGGTCATTGTGTTTAAGATCGTTTGATTTCTCCCTGTGACTCATGCCATCCATGTCCGCTTCTGCGGGGATTGTTGTTAATACCGCCGGGCCACGGATGCGTGAAATTCTGTTTTTTATAAAGAATGAAAAGCAGAATGGGAGAAGAAATGGAAGACAAAGAAAAAATTGAATACCATAAGAGACACGGTTACTTAATGGTGAAGATTAATATCCGGTGGACAGTTGGCAATGTGCGATGGATAATCGATGAGGCAAAAAATGAAATATTAAAAAAGAGGACATCAGAAAATTCTTATAGATGTTACATTTTGGGACAGACCTGACAATGAAATGACGCGGTTCTTTTCGGGAGAATATCTGGCGGCTGCATTCAAACCGCAGTACAAGCTTTCTGCTTTTGCAAATAGCAGCATCATAAACAGATTTACGGAAAATACCGCTGTCAATAGAGGGACCAATTTTAGAGTTTTTCCCAATAAAGATGAAGCACTGCGCTGGCTACTTAATGACGAAAAATAATTAAAATAAGCAGAATCTTCTCCAATCTGGCCAGAACTGTGGCCCTCTCTGTCAATGACCATTAGCCCCCTTTGCTGTCAGCGGCTAATAATGCGGCTTTTTTTATCAGCAAATTTATAAATTTTTATGCATAAATAGCTAAAAATTTCCATATCCATATTGACGTTTTCCTTTATTTTGTATAAAATATAGATAATATTATTAGTTAATCTAACAGCCTGTTCGAGACATGCAATAATTACAAATTTAATTTCAGTTATAGTTATAATAGACGTCTTCGTCTGCCTGGATGACGGGAAACAGTCTGATTGGACGCTAATAATAAAACAAGATAGAGAGAGTTGTTGTGCGGGAGGCTAACATGAGCAACAAGGGAGCACAGATCAATAGGGCGTATATCGGTGATCAAGACGATGTTTTTCTGGCCAATTCGCTTTTCGGCGAGGATTGCTGTCACGAGCTCAAGGAGATCGACAAGCATGAAATCATAGTTAAAATATGCGAAATCCTGGGGCCGAATCCGTCCAACCTGCAGCTTGCAGAGGAGATTCTGGACCAGGTGAAATATGATATTACTCGCTTTGTCATCCACCACGAGTACTGCAAATGCAACAACAACAGCGTGCGCTCGCAGCTGCTGCTCTGGCTTGACGGAAAGATCAATCCGGATAATGCCCGTAAGCTTTCGTCATTCATGGATAAGTATCTCAGGTAAAGGGAAATGCACATCAGTGCCGATAGACATGCCCCCCGCAACGGGGGCATTTTCATTGCCGGCGCTGACAACCGTAAGCCATAATGGACAATGCCGTGAAGAACCGGTCCCTTCTCATCCATACCTGCTGCGCCCCCTGCGTGAGCCACGTTTACGAGCTCTTTGCCGGCAGTCATGACGTGACCGTCTTCTATTACAATCCCAATATCGCGCCGCGGGAGGAGTACGGGCGGCGCCTGTCGGAGCTGGAGCGGTTCGGCCGCGCCAGGGGGTTCCCCCTTGTCGTGGGAGATTACAACGTGAGGGAGTGGACGCTCCGTGTCGAAAAATACGCCGATCTCGGCGAGCGGTCGCAGCGCTGCTGGGAATGCTACCGCTTCAGACTGGAGGAAAGCTTCAGGAAGGCGAAGGAGATGGGGATTGCCGCCGTGACGACATCTCTTTCCATCAGCCCCCACAAGGACGCCGCCATGATCAATAAAATCGGGAAAGAGCTCGAAGGCACCACCGGCGTCGCCTTTATAGAGGGTGACTTCAAGAAGAACGACGGGTTCCGCCGGAGCGTGGAGCTGTCGCGAGAATACGGGTTCTACCGCCAGGACTATTGCGGGTGCGTCTACTCCCGGCGCGAAAGCGAAGCCCGCTCAAAGAAGAAGCCGGACCAGGTCAGTTGACCCACCGGATGCTTTCGTAGTTTCTCACCTTGAGACGCTCAAAATACTTTTTCCATTTCCGGTTGATCCGCGCGTGATCGAGATCGGCGTTGGTGAATTCCGCGTTTTCAATGCTGGCCTCGTCGAGGTTTGCCTTGGAAAGGTCGGCGCTGTTGAGGTTGGCCCCCTGGAGATTCGCCTTGTGGCAGTTGGCGTCGCGCATGTTCGCGTTGATAAGGTTTGCGTGCTGCATCTTGGCCTCGGACAGGTTCGTCTGGGTGAGGCTCGCTCCCGTGAGGTCAGCGCCGGTAAGGTCGGCGCCCTTGAGCCGGGAGCCTTCCAGCTTCGCGTTCCGGAGAGAGGAGTCCTTCATGAACGCACCTTCAAGGTTGGTCCATACCATGACGGCGCCGCTCAGGTCGCCGTTGTCGAGCTGAGCCCCGGCAAGGTTGGCCTTCTGAAGGTTGGCGCCCTTTAAATTTGCCCATGAGAGTACTGCGCTTCCCAGGTCAGCGCCGTCCAGATTGATTCCGGACAGGTTCGCCCCCATGAGGTCCGCGCCGTTAAGGTTGATGCCCGCGAGGTCGGCGCCGGCGAGGTTTGACCGGGAGAGGACCGCCCCCTTGAGGCGGATGTTCTGCAGGTTGCACCGGGCCAGGTTGACCCGGACAAGGCGGGCCTTGCTGAAATTGGCGTTTTTCAGGTTGGCTTTCCGGAGGTCCGCCCAGGTGAGGTTGGCGCCGTTAAGCTGGGCGCCGGTCAGGTTGGCGCCTTCCAGTATGGCGCCCCGGAGATTGGCCCCTATCAGGTTTGCCCCCTGGAGGTTGGCCCCGGACAGGTCCGCGTTGCTCAGGTTCGCTTCCTCCAGCCGGGCATTGATGAGGTCGGCGCCGCGCAGCTGCGCGTTGCTGAGCTCGGTTTCCCCGCGCATCACGTAGTTGTAGTCGCTTTTACTCTGGCCGAGCATGAGCATGCAGCCCGTGACGCAGCCGGCCGCCGCTGTCAGCAGTATCGCCGTAATGATTCTCTGTACCATAACCATGTCTCTGAAATGTTTTTTTTGCACGCGGCGCGTTCCCGCAGAGCCGGCGGTTTACCCACCGGTTCGCGGAATCCCTACTTGTTTTCCGTGTCGACCACTTCCTCGCCCTGGGTGTTCATGCGCGCCGCTTCCTGTATCTTCGCCTTTTCCCGCTCCGTAATGCGCGCCCCTTTGTTTGCTAGCAGGTCCGCGATCTCGCCATGGCCGTTTATCGTGGCCTTCATGATCGCGGTAAGGCCGCTCTTGTCGGCCCTGTTAAGGTCCGCGCCGCTTCCGATGAGGATCTCGATGGTTTCCTTCTGGCCGTCTGCCGCCGCTTTGATGAGCGCCGTCTGGCCCAAATTATCCGAAGCGTTGACATCGGCCCCTTTTGACAGGAGGAGCTTCACGATATCCGCGTTTCCCTCAGCGGAGGCGTTCATGAGCGCCGTGGATCCGTCGGTGCTTTTGGCGTTGACATCCGCACCGCAGCTGACCAGGGCCCCTGCGATGTCCCGGTAGTCCTCCTCGGAGGCTATTATCAGGGCGGTCCGGCCCGGATTATTCTCCTCGCGGGCGTTGACATCGGCGCCTTTGGCGATAAGCTCGTTCATTGCCGCGGCGTCTCCCTTGATTACGGCGCCGATCAGCTTCCGGTTCATCTCTGTTTTTTTCGAGCAGGACATGAGGGCGAGTGACGCTATCATGCATGAAACCACAATCTTGTTCATCGGGCCGCTCCGTGCGTGGATTAGCGTGCCATGGCCGCGTGCCGCCATGGCCGATGTGTGTATGGTTGATTATCTCGGATAAAAGTCAAACACAATTATGGGCTCACAACGCATGGGAACCGGTTTGCCCGGCCTGGCCCGCCCTTTTTTGAAGAAATGGAAAAAGTGGGGAGGACTGGCCATTACTGGGACGAAATGCGTAAGGACGTGGCGTCGATAGAGTCCAGGCATTTCACGAAGGAAGAAGCGATCGCGGCAAAGAAAGAGATAATCGGCGCCTTTTACAATGCGCCCAACATACTGCGCATGCTCATGAGGTGGATGTTCAAGGACCGGTCGCTGATCAAGCTGTACCTGAACATGGTGGTGGGGTACCGCATCAGGGACCACAGGCAGAAGAAGCGGAAAGCCGTCCAGGCATGATGCAGCCAGGTTATCGGGAGAAAGTGGATATAATAAGCCTGAAACAGAGACACTGTTATTAAAGAATTATATCCCGATTATCCGAAATAAAACAAGGAATATCC
>ERZ795061.78-NODE-78-length-91671-cov-8.089984_pt1 | contig 91671 bp, 79 predicted proteins | sample MGYA00375145_ERZ795061 | MGnify/ENA primary metagenome ERZ795061 (study PRJEB30190, sample SAMN05720144) | anaerobic digester metagenome | isolation source: active sludge of municipal wastewater-treating anaerobic digesters | place: USA | collected 2014-12-22 ... | reverse complement strand
ATTATATCTTTCAGAGGAACTTTGACCACCATTATTTTTCTAGGTGACTGTCAGGTGAATACCGTCACTGTTCACATTGGCATTGGTGGTCATCGCTCTCCTCCTGATATAAAGTTTTGTGGTAAAATCATTATATCTTTCAGAGGAACTTTGACCACCATTATTTTTCTAGGTGACTGTCAGGCGAATACCGTCACTGTTCATATTATTCATCCTTTTTTGATTTCTTTTTCTTCTTTTCTTTCTTCTCTTTTTTGGGCTTATCTTCTTTTTTCTCTTTCTTTTCTTTTTTCTCTTTTTTGTCTTTCTTTTCCTTTTTTTCTTCCTTATCTTTTTTCTCTTTCTTTTCTTTTACTTTTTTATCTTTATCTTCATCCTTTTTTTCTTTCTTCTCTTTTTTATCCTTTTTTTCCTTCTTTTCTTCTTTGTCTTCCTTGTCCTTCTTCTCTTTCTTGGATTTTATTTTTTTATCTGTATCTTTTTCTTCCTTGTCTTTTTTCTTTTTTTCTTTCTTCGTTTCTTTGTCACTATCGTGCTTTCCAACCAGTTCATCATAACGGGCGCTTTTTGCTCTATCAACGGTTATCTTGCCGTCTTTATGATAATGGTACTCCTTTTTCTGGTGGTCCCAGTGCCCACCTTCCGAATCCGTCCTTCCGCCATGGGCGAAGGTCATTTCGACCGCGAAAAATAATAAAAATACTATTAATGCCATTGATCTAGCCAACATAACTGTTCTCCTTGTAATAAAATTTTATATCATATATAAATAATATTATTAAAAAGTCAAGCTAAACAACCATCGGGAAATAGTAATACAGAATACTAACCACGCTATGATCCTTATGAATGACCTGAGCAAGATTATTGGCCTATAAATTCACTATACCCAGTATCGAAATTAAGGATCAAATAACATCTGTTCACTGAATCAAGATTTGTTATCCAGTAAAACTCTTAAAAAGTCTAAAATTGGCTTCAATCTTTCAAATATCTATTGACAATAAAATATTTATATTTATTAATTACTCACTATTAGATATGTTCCAAATAAGAAATTTTGTGATATTTGACTGCTTTTTTAGCAGGGGTAAAAATATATACAATTGTCTGATAATGGAACAAATCTGTCGCAGATGGTTAATGTAATCAATTATACATACGAAGACATACACAATGGAGGTCATGTATGCTTAAAAAATTGTTTATAATCAGCATATGCGCGGCTATCGGAATGTTTATTTCCGGCCTGGCATATTCACAGGATGATCCGTCGACAACTGAAAATGTTGCTGACGAAAAAAAGACTGAAGTAACCGATGAAGTCAAGAAAGAGGAAGTAAAGAAGGATGAGGCTGCAAAAACGGAGATAAAGGGCGAACAGACAACCATCGCCGCCAATGCAAAAGCCTATACCGACGGAAAAACGATTTTCGTCAATTCGAAGGTCCAGTTCAAATTGACGGCAACCGATGACCTGGCGATTGATAAAATTGAGTATAAAGTCGACGACGCGGCTGCCCAGACATATCAAACCCCCTTCTCTATAGACAAAGAAGGATACCATACTATCAAGTATGCCGGTACTGACAAGGCCGGCAACAAGGAAGCTGAAAAAACATACAACGTTGCCGTCGACAATACCGGTCCGGCGATAATCGTGACAACCAGTGCGCCTGTTAAAAAAATCGGCGACAAAGTCTATTATCAGAAGAATGTCCTCTTCAGCCTGAATGCCAGCGACGCACTTTCCGGCGTTAACAAGGTAGAGTATTCGACGGACGGAACGAATTTCCAGGAATATGCCGCTCCCTTTGCGATACCCCCCAAAGGCGACATCAACCTCAAGATCAAGGCGACAGACAATGTAAACAATGTTACCGAACAGTTTACGTTCAGGGTAGTCGATGATGCCGGTAATGAAGTTGAGATGAAAGACGCTGTTGTCAAGATGGTCACTGACGAAACAGCTCCTGTTGTTGAAATTAAGTCAGACAAGGAAATCAAGAAAATTGACAACCAGAATGTAGCCTCAACCGATGTCAAATACACCGTATCGGCAAAAGACGATGAGTCAGGGGTTGCCGTTATATATTATCGCGTAGACGGAAAGGGAGAATTCATCCCGTATAAGGCCGAGATCCAATTCCTTAACAACGGCAAGCACCAGATTGACGCCAAGGCCGTTGACAAAGCCGGCAACATGTCCACGATTACATCTTTCACAGTTTACGTCGACATACTGCCTCCCAACTCGCTTATAGAAACTGTCGACAAGTAGTGACAACCCGGGGCCCGCGATGAACGTCGCGGGCCCTGTTTTATTAATGCATATGAGACAGTTTCCCCATAAAACCGAACCCGTTCATCATCAAGTAGCCGTTATCACAGCGTTCCTTGTGCTGCCAGTGCTGATATTCGCCTGTTTCGGGAACAATCAGAACAGGGTAATAAAATATCATGAACTGAGGGGCGCACAGTGGGAATCCATGAACAGGATTCAGGAAGATTTCCGAAAAAATGTTTTCCGCGAGTGTCTATCTCAATCAAAACTGTCCATGAATTGCTCGAATTGCGAGTATATTTATATTGATGTTATCATTGTCGTTGACGGGAAAGGACGTATGTGCGGATATACGAAGACGGCGGAAAAGGTCTGCCGGGACAAGGCTCCCGCAAAATTGGAACGGTGTTTTATGGAATACCTGGAATCGCTTACCTTTCCGAAAAATCTGCGAAACATGTCAATGGAAATTCGCCTCGGCACGGGACTCAAGTGTTGACGGGAAAGCATTCCCTGGCCGCCCCCTGCTATCAGTTGTTTTTATTCAGCCACTTGACCAGCGTCACCGCGTTGCCGGTATCATTATATTTTATTTCATCAAAAATGCTTTTTGCCAGAGCAATGCCCCGGCCATGCATCAGCATGGATTCATTAGCTGACGTTTCATCGGATAAATAGATGGTGTAATCAAATCCCTTTCCTTCGTCGACAATGGTGTAAATAATTTTTTCCGAATCGACGGAATACTCCACCTTGACAGTCCTTCCGCTGAAACGGGGATCTTTCTGTCGCTCGTTAAGGTAATTGAAATAGTTATCATTACTCATTTCCCGTGATTTTTCTTCAAACGTTATTGCAAGGTTGCCATGTTCAATGGCATTAATGATGATTTCACGGATGGCAAGCCGGATGAAGCCGAGGTCCTTCCTGTTGACGAATTTTTGAAGATTTCGCGTTATTCTGATGCTCAGGTCATCGGCAACCAGGAGCATGTTGCCTATACTGTACCGGTGCTGTTCGGATTCCATGTACTGGTTGAGGATGTCCTCGGTAATGCTGGTGCCCCTGCCGAAAATCTCATACCGTCCTTCAATGTTAATGTATTCTAGACGCACCTGCAGAGATACCGGTTCAATGCCGAATGACGTCTTAAAGTCGAGCCTGATGTTGAGAGGCTTTTTTTCCTCCTTGAATTTTTCAAGTTTTTCCTGTAAAAATTGTATTGAAACAGATATCTGGTCAGGCTGGTGAAGCACATCCAGCAGGTTCCTTTTTATCAGGTAATCGCTGTTTATATGCAGAAGATCATGCATTGCCTTGTTTGCCGTAAGGAAATTGAAATTTTCATCAAGGGAAAATATTATATCGGTGGAGCCTTCCACGAGGAGCCTGTACTTCTCCTGCGATATCCCGTACTGGACCTGTGTTTCCTTGAGGTCTCGGGTCTTTTGCCTCAGGTCAACGCTTAAGCCGTCAATCGCGCGGTACAGATAGACATACCGGTTTGAAAGCACGATGGTGATCCCGATGACGAAAAACATGAATCCATAATTGGTGATGACAATGCCTGTCGTGAAAAACATCGCGTCGAGCACGTCAAAAATAGTGCAGCCCACGGCTACCATGGCTCCCGCCATCAGGTTGCCCGGAACCGTCCTGGCAATGCTGTGTCGTATGGATGTCATAAGCCCTGGCTTTACACCGGCTCCGCCCGAGTAACGATAATGCCTCACGGTAATTAAAAAGGCATGTATAATCTGAAAGAAAATGAAATAGAACGCCGGGAAAATTGATGTCAATTGCCAGATCCGGAGAATATCGATCCTCACCGGATAGGGAGACACCGCGGAGAGGACTATAAGGGACAAGCAGAAAGCGCTATAGCCGTAGACGAATCTGCTGATCCTGCCGAATAGGATAAGGTCCATAAAAGACATGAGGAGCGGTATGAGTGTATATAGAGACAAAAATTCCACCAGGAGCGTCCACCTGGTATCAGGTACGATTGAATAGACCGTGGAAGTTCTGCAGAAAAGATATATGAACAGCATGATTGAAAAGATTGCAAAGATCAGGTTGTAACGTTCTGTTCTCCTGTATAAATAAAGCAGGAGGAGATACAATCCGGCCATCAGGTATACAAACAGCAGGATGAGCTGAATCAGCCGCGTTTTCTCCCTTGAAAGCTTTTCGTAGTTATCAATTACCAGCGGCTTGTTTGTGTAAAAGCCGGTGTCAACCATGGATACGTCACCGACGATTCTGAAGGCAATTATGTTGATGCCTGACTTGAGCAATAAGGGATTGAGATAGATCAAAACCCTGCGCTGATCCCTAAATTCTTGTATTTCACCATCAGGCTTTAAATACATTTCTTTCTTAATGAGGTTGCCGTTTAGATACACTTCCCAGTTTTCCGCTATCTGGTCAATATACAGACCGAGGAATTTTCTGCTTAAATCAACATCCCGGCTCAGCGCAAAACTGGTTATGAATGTAAATGTCAACGGCTTGTAATGTTTATAAGAAAAAAAAGTTCTTTTAGGTATTCCAGGTATGGGAAGTTCGGAAATCCTCAGAGATTTATCTTTTCGTGTGGGGGGGATTACCAGCCAGGTTTTGTCATTATCAGGTATTCTATCCAACCAAGTGGAGGAAAACCCTTTCTTGACATAAATATTGTTATTGTTTAATTTTATTTCTTCAGCAAGTGAAGATAAATTAAATATCAAAAAAAAGATGATTATTGCAAAAATACGCTTAAAAATCATGAAACTAATATGACAGGTATAAATAATATTATAAACTATTATTTGCATTGTAATCGATATTTTTCAATATTTTTTATTGGTAATAAAACGCATGTGAAATTATTATAAAATCCATCCGGATGGATTTTAATTATTGACGAAATTGATCATTTTATATAGATATGGTACTGTAGATATGATGCAATATTTAAAGGTGTGTAGTATTGAGCAAATTGTGCTCATCAATTAATAAATTACACATACACTAAAAATAAAAATGCAGTCAGCAGTTTACATGAGAAAACCAACAGCACAACAATCAATAACCAGCGCACAGGTTGTGGCGTATTCCATATCTGATGATGTTGAAATTCAGCTTCGTCAAATACTGTTTGGTATTCTAAAAAGGTACGGATGCACGGACCTTATGGCTCCCATTTACACCAGCATAAAAGAGCTGGTAATAAATGCCATAAAAGCAAATTTTAAAAATATATATTTTGAAGATTATGCGCCCAAAAACAGCTCCAATGACATAATCAAATATGAAAAAGCTCTTGAATTGTTCAAACATGAAATAAGCAGGGAAAATTCAAATTATTTTGAGAAGCTGGCGCGCAGGGAAGATATCAAGGCTGTCATTGATTTGTGGACCGATGAAAAAATACTCCACGTGAAAGTTGCAAACCCGGTGACCATGACCGATACTGAATTGCACAATGTAAATAAAAAGCTTGTCGATGCAGAAAACTGCAAAGATCTTGCTGATTATTGCATAAAGAACCTGGACGATCCCTACCGCGAAGGAGCAGGTCTGGGGCTCATTCTGATAATGATGATGCTCAAAAGTCTCCAGGCACCCAAAGACAGCCTGGTGATAACGGCTGAACCGCGAAGGACAACAGCGTATTTAAAAATACCTCTCGTTAACGATCATTCCTAGAATTACGACACGATCACAATTCGTTTTTATTGACCACCTTGTTAAGCGGATACTCTATTATTCCGTCAGCGCCGGCATCTATCAGTCGCGGAATGACCTCCCGCGCTATTGATTCTTCAATGACCGTCTCAACAGAAAGCCAGTCGGAATTATACAACTGGGATACTGTCGGCGAAGTCAGGCTCGGTATTATGGCGACGACTTTCTCGAGTCCGTCTTTGGGGACGTTCATTTTCAACCCTATCATCTTCTCCGCGCTGAGGGCGCCCCGCAGGAGCATGGCTACCTGATGAATCTTGTCTTTTTTCCATTCATCACTATAACTTTTTCTGTTTGCCACAAGCTTGGTATTGGTTTCGAGCAGTGTTGCGATGATCTTCAGTCCATGCGCTTTTATCGTCGATCCGGTTTCGGTCACTTCGACAATAGCGTCAACAAGCCCTTCTACAACCTTGGCCTCTGTGGCTCCCCAGGAAAATTCGACCTGTACCGGGATATTTCGCTCATTGAAGTATTTCCTTGTGAAATTGACAAGCTCGGTGGATATTGTTTTACCGGCGCAGTCCTCAATGCGTTTTATGTCTGAATCCTCAGGAACGGCCAGTACCCATCGGGCCTTGCGCGTGCTTACCTTGGAATATACCAGATCCGATATAACCTGGACATCCGCATCATTTTCCAGTATCCAGTCAAGGCCGGTCAGTCCCAGGTCAAGTACACCGTTTTCTATATAGCGCGCCATTTCCTGCGCGCGCACCAGCGAACATGATATCTCTTCGTCATCGATTACCGGGAAATAATTGCGGGATGATACCGATATTTTCCATCCCGCTTTCTGAAATAGTTCTATCGTGGCGTTTTCAAGGCTTCCCTTGGGGATTCCCAGTTTTATCTGTTGTGTCATTTTTTATCTCCATATACTGTATCGGGATCGAAGACGCGGACTCCGTCCACAACGAGACCGCCTTCTCTCAAAACACGGTAAAAACAGCTTTCGTAACCGTCATGGCACGCCGCTCTTCCGATTTGATTTACCTTTATCAGGACCGTATCATTGTCGCAATCAATGCGTATTTCCCTGACTTCCTGGACGTTGCCCGAGGATTCGCCCTTTTTCCAGATTTTATTTCTTGACCTGCTCCAGTAGTGAACGATGCCGGTTTTGAGCGTCAGCTCCCACGTTTCCCTGTTCATATAGGCAAGCATGAGGACTGTTCCTGATGCGTAATCCTGCGCGATGACCGGTATCAGGCCTCCGCTTTTTTCGAAATCAATTTCAATCATAGCACATATCCGATTAAAAGAATCTAATTACCAGTAGTTATAAAACAGATTAAATATGGTACAATTTTTTCTGTCTGGGTTTTTTTTACAATAAAAAAAAGATATAAACAACCCCCATTTCAAGGAAACTTGAAGTTTCATTATTCAACATAAATTACTTTAGGTGTTATTATCTTGATTTTCTTGGGGGCTGACGTTGACAGTATGTTGAAGCTTGACTGCGAAACCGGGCTTTTGCGTATAATTTTTGATCCATCCTGACTCATTTCAAGGGCCTGAATTGACCAGCGGTATTCGCCCTCACCGGGAAAACCTACGTCATTCAGGTCATAATTCGAGCCGCGGATCATCCGGTCCGTGATCATGGTTATCTTTTTCTTATCGACTTTATACATTTTGAATCGGTAGGCGTTTGCTTCCTCAAGGCGTTTCCATCTGAGATCAAGCTCATTGAGCTTATCCATGTCGATTGTTTCATGGTTCCCAGGTGACAGTATGGTCGGCGCTGGCAGCGTGTCAAGAACGATAAAAGAACCCGCCTTGCTAGTCATGACAATGCTGCCATCATTGTTCTTGAGCAAGACGCGCCAATAGTATTTTCCCGGGTTGAAGCCGGAAATAACAGCCTGGCTGGCGCTCACATGTTCTTCCTTATTGATACGGGTAAAATCACTATTATGTGAAACCTGGACCATGTACTCGCCGTAGAGGTCTGTTTTTTCCCATGACATCCGGACGTCCCTGCTTCTGCCGGCAGGAGTAACTTCAGAATCAACAGCAGGATATATGAGTTTGATATTCTGAACGGTCACCATGGTGAACTTCATTGCCGGAGACGGTTCAGTCAGCGTATATCCCGCAAGAATACCCTGGAGCCTCCAATAATAGACGCCAGGGGCTAGGTCCTTGCGGATATTGATGAAGTTGGCGTTGCTTACGCCGCTGAATAACGGACTGCTGAAATCCTGGTTTCGCGAAATGATTATCCGCGCGGTCTGGATGTCCTGGTCATAGAGCCAAGAGAAAACAATCCCCTTTTCTTTCATCACAGCAGAACTTATCGAGCTTTCGTTAGGGGGAAACTGCGGCACCGGCGGATTGATAATCTTTTTTTTCGATATTTTCAGCATGCGGACCGGACTCGGCACCCTGCTCAGGTTGCCGCTCACCCTGGTGACGGATACCACGCGCCAGAAATAGGTCCCCTCATCAAAATTGTCTACCGCCAATGGTCCTTCCGCTGTTTTAAAGGAAGCGACGATCCTGCTCATGGCGTTATCGGCGGCAATATCCAGGTAGTATTCCTGGGCCGTTTCGCTGCCATCCCATTTGAAATTCACCACTGGCCTGTTTTTCCCGTACTGTATCACCTGTCCCTGTTCGGGAGCAATGAGATAGGCTGGTTCTACTCTTACCAGTGAGAACTTCCTTCCTTCGCCGGTGTCAACAATGCCGGTAATCCTGTTTTTTGCCCGCAGCCGCCAGAAATAAGACCCTACCGGCACGTTGACTGTTGCTTCAGTGCCGGCAATCTTTCTGGTGCTCACTATTTTTGAAAAAAAAGGCGTATCTGAAATATCAAGGAATCCTTCCTGCTCTGGTTTCAGCGGCTCCCATGTAAATGCGACAGCACCGCTGGCACCGGCAGTTATAACAACTGCGTCAGGTGCAGGATTCACGGGTTTTAATGGGAATGTGAAAATCCTGACCTCTTTTGATCCTTTTTCTACAATGACTTTCTGGTTTTCTTTTATGGAGCGTTCCTTGCCGCCAGCCGTTACCCTGGCACCGCCCCTGGTAACAACAAGACTGACACCCCTCTCCTTTGTACCGGACAGCTGCACGTCGCTTTTTGCCACGTTAACGGTTGTGTCTTCCGTCCTGATGTTCATCTTGCTTACAGTTTCGCCGGCGACATCGCCCCTTCGTGTCGATATTGAGCCTCCCTTGAACTGTATATCGATCTCGTCGGTGGCGAATGAAAGCTGGATCATGCTGTTTTCATTGATGGTTATTTCGGACCCGTCGGAAAGGCGCACAACGGCTTCGGAATTATCAGCTGTCCTGATGCTGTCATTGTTATAAACGGGAGCGGTCTGCTCGATCTCGTCCCAGACAACCTGATCGGAATATTTCCGCTGGGCTACCTGCTTTTTAAAGGCGATCAATCCGACAATACGCTCCTGGCCTATGGCAGAATGGCTGGTGAAATCCAGGTAAAAAAGAAGTGAAAAAATGCAGATAATCAGCGCTGCGGTGGAAAAAAATATATACTCACGTATCGATAATTTCATATTTTACTTCTTCCTCGTGCGGATCGTCATGCCTGCGGCGGAAAGGCTGTTCCTTTGTCCCCAGAATGGCGCGGAGTTCTTCGATGGTCGCCGGCGCATCAGGATCATCAAGCCTGCCCAGAACAGCATATATCTGCTGCGGATCCTTTTTACCCTTGACAGTGATTTTCTGCATGGGGACGGTACGGAAAATGCCCTTGATAAGCCGGTAGGAATCTTCGGAAACGAGAATATCGGTACCGAAGGGTTTGGTGAGCGTTTCAATTCTCGAGGCGAGATTTACCGCATCACCTATGACCGTGTATTCCATCCGTTCCTCTGATCCAATCTGTCCCGCCAGCACTGGTCCGGTATTTATCCCGCAGCCTATTTTAATTACCGGCTTCTTGTCGCCTCCCCTGCCTTTATTGAAAAGAAGCAGCTCCTTTCTCATGGCAAGGGCCGCATTGACGGCGTTTTCCGTGTCGTTGCCGGTGGAGACCGGGGCTCCCCAGACTGCCATTATCGCGTCGCCGATGTACTTGTCAACGACGCCCCTGGTTTCATTGACGCAGTTGACCATCCGGGTCATGTACTGGTTGAGAAATTCGACCACTTCCTCCGGCTCAAGTTTTTCTGATATGGCGGTAAAGTTCCTGATATCGGAAAAAAATATAGCCACATTTTTTCTCTCCCCTCCGAGGGCGATCTCCCCCTTGAGAACGCGTTCCGCAATATCCTTGTTTACAAATTTACCAAATGCTTCTTTCATCTTTTCGCGTTCGGCCAAGCCGTGTCCCATCTCAATGAATGAACCGGTGAGGAGGCCTATTTCGTCCCTTGTCGTCGGCATGATATCGATGCTGTAATTGCCTTCCTTGATCCTTTCTGTCGCTTTGACCAGTCGGCGGATGGGCGTCGCCATTGCCTTTCCGAAAATATATACGATCAGAATTGCGATAGTGAGGATTATCACCAGAAGGTACAGGTTCCATCGCTGTATCCGGTAAACCTGTTCGTACGCCCTGGACTCCTGTATCGTGGCGATGACGCCGCAGCCGCCGATGCCGATCTTTTTGAACGATCCCAGATATGCGGTGCCATTCGCATCGTCATACCTCATCTGGCCATTGTCCAGGGGACTTTTCATCATGAGCCTGACGATGGGCAGCTTGAGATAATTGCCGCCGGATATGACCACCGAACCGTCCGGGTGGGCAATGATATCGCCCTTGTCATTCACCATGATGACATTTACCAGTCCGGCTGACTTGAAAGCTTTCAAAATCCTGTCGAGGCGGATGATGCTGACCAGTATCCGGTCCGTTGTTCCCCGAGCGTCCCTGTAGAGAGGAAGGCTGAACCCGGTGATCGGCATCCTGAAGCTGCGTGAAACGTTATGTATGGCGATCTCTCCTTTTAATGATTGTTCAAAGGATGGACCGAACGTATCAAGGGCGCCCTGGAGGTCCGATAAAGGGATCCCGTTCTTTTCCATCAGCGCAGTATTAACGATGGATTTGACATAGGTCAATCTGCCGCTGGCGCCTCCCTTGGCGGCAATGCCAATAAACAGAAAATCTTCATCATTATCCCAGATGGATGCTTTTTCGTCCGGATTTAGCCTGGCAATGATTCCTGGTATGAGGCGGGAACGCTCAATGATGGAAATAAAATCAGATTTCACCTTGAGCGCAGTCACCTCTGAAAACTTCTGGTTGCTCTCCCACGCCCTGAGCTCATTATCCCGTTTAAAAAAGTACGTTGCGAGGAAAATCATCCCTGTCAGGGCCGCGATTATGATTGCCGAAATAATCGTTACCAGCTTAAACCGGATGGAATATATGCCCAGGTTGCGCCCTTCCCTTTCAGAGGTTGTCATTTTTGCGGGCATTTCTTTCTGTATATGCTCATCTGTGCCCGGCTTTGTTTTTCGGCCTTCACCTTTTTCGACCGTCCTCTCTATATATTCCGCTTTATTAAAAGCCGGAGCCGGAGGCTCTCCGGTGCCGATGGGTTTTTCCGGTTCTGTAACATCAGGTAGTGCCGGTTCATCACTATCAGGGCCGGGTTCAAGCGCAATGGCAGGTTCGCCGGCAGGTTCCAGCTCCATGGGCTTCGCCGTATCTAAGGCAATGTCAGCTTTTCTTGATCGTGATGGATGCTTGAGATCGAGCTCGTCCTCATCAGGCAAGGGGATGTCAAGGGCTATACCTGTGTCCATCGATTGCGGCATTTCTTTTTTTTCGAGCGCTTCTATATCCGGAATATCGTCCAGGTTTATCTCTGGCTCTGTTTCCGCAGTTTTGTCGATTTCAGCGGCTGGAATCTCCCCAGCGATCTCGGGTTGGAGCAATGGTTTGAAAATAATTGCGTCATCGCTGATGCCCTGGATGGCGTTTAAGTAATGCTTAAATTTATAAACAAGTGCGACCTCCTCTATGCCAGCGAGAAAGTAATCATCCATCTGTCTCACCCTGGTGATTGCCCGTGACGGTGACGTGCCGGAATAGACATAATAGCATGCGATAATCATCGGAGCGAGGCTGCGACCGTATGACACCACCATGCAGCTTTCCCGGCGGAAGGTACTTTTAATCTCCTCTACAATATGTTTTACATACGGAATAGTACTGTTATCAAAACTTGCTATATGTATCTTCCGGATCCTGAAACCTTCATTCTCATAACGGGAAACCAGGCTGGCATACTCCTGTGTATCATCTTTTTCAGCAGATATTATAAAAATGGTTTGAACCTTTTCTTTTTTCAGGTTGCTTATTTTATTTTCTGAAAGAAAAGAATCCGCGCTTTCGGGATCATTTGCGCTGAAGCGGTCAAGAATAAGCTGATGTTTTATAGGCTTTCTTATACTATTCATAATAACGAAATACAAGACCTGAATATCTAACAGTTTCCTGAAAAAATCCATGGAGTATTTCAGGGCCGGTTTTGCGAAATGAATTCGGAAAACCTCACTTTTTTCTCGGCTGATGCATCGATAAACGGCGATATATCCATGTATCGCTTAGCAGTTTGCTGTTTTTCAGCAAACTGCTAAAATAATATACAAAATAAAACATTTAACGAGTGAAAAAACATATTTTTCCTTATCTAATTATCGGTAACCTATGAAAAATATGGAAATCTTATATGATATTTTACCTTTGCAGATGACATAATTATTAAAATTACATGGCCTTAACATTTGGTAATTTTTATATCTTGACATTAATAACTCGCTGTCAAAGCGTATGTCAAATTTCAGGTCTGGTGCGGAGGAATAACTGGCATGTGCGGAATTGTCGGATATGTGGGGAATAAAAATGCTGTCGATATCATTTTGAACGGACTTAAACGGCTTGAATACCGCGGATATGATTCCGCCGGTATAGCCCTCGTGGAAAATGATCTCTTTATTCATAAAAAAAACGGGAAAATATCCGTGCTGGAAGAATCCCTCAATAACGATGTTCACGGGGATATCGGCCATTACCATACCGGCATAGGCCATACCCGCTGGGCCACGCACGGCGTTCCCTCCGACCTGAACGCCCACCCCCATACCGACTGCCATAATGAAATAGCCGTGGTGCACAACGGCATAATTGAGAATTTTGCCGTGATAAAGAAAATGCTCACTGAAAAGGGTCATATTATCCGGAGCGACACTGATACCGAGGTAATCGCGCACTTGATCGAGTACTATTACGATCAGAGCGGCGATCTCCTTGACTCGGTCATGAAGGCAGTTTCAAAGCTCGAAGGGACCTATGGCCTCTGTATCGTTTCCAAACGGGAACCGGGGCGGATCATCGCCGCCAGGAACGGCAGCCCGCTGATCCTGGGGGCAGGCGACGGCGAGATGATCGTTGCTTCCGATGCCAGTGCCATCATCGAGCATACCAATAAGGTCATATACCTTGAAGACGGCGAGATCCTCGATCTTAACAAGGACAGCTTTAAGACGTACGACCTTTCATTAAAAAAAATCGATAAAAAAATCGAGGATATTGACTGGGACATCAAGTCAATTGAAAAAATGGGCTTCGATCACTTCATGCTCAAGGAGATTTTCGAACAGCCCGAGACGATCCATAACGCCTTCAGGGGCCGCGCCGTCCTGGACACGGGCGCCATCAGGCTGGACGGCCTCCGGCTTTCAGAGGCTGAACTCAACGGTATCCAGCGCGTTATCTTTATCGCCTGCGGGACATCATGGCATGCAGGCCTTATCGGCGAATATCTTATAGAGGAATACGCCAGGATCCCCGTTGAAGTCGAATACGCTTCCGAATTCCGGTACCGGAAGCCGATTCTCAAGCAGGGTGACCTGATCATCGTCATAAGCCAGTCAGGGGAAACGGCCGATACCCTCGCGGCGCTGCGCGAAGCCAAGTCCAAGGGCATCAAGGTCCTGGGCATAACCAATGTTGTCGGCAGCACTATCGCGAGGGAAAGCGACGGCGGCATATACATCCACGCGGGTCCTGAAATAGGAGTGGCTTCGACCAAGGCGTTCACGTCACAGGTGACGGTGCTCATCATGCTGGCATTGATGCTTGCACGGCGGAAGGACCTCACCGCAGACGAATTGCGCGTCTGCATCGACCAGCTTCACGAGATCCCCGATATGGTCAGGGAAGTACTCAGGACCAGCGACTATATACGCCAGATCGCCGAGATCCATAAGGACAACAAGAATTTTCTCTACCTCGGGCGCGGCGTCAATTTCCCGGTAGCCCTCGAAGGGGCGCTCAAACTGAAGGAAATATCCTACATCCATGCCGAGGGCTACCCGGCAGCGGAAATGAAGCACGGCCCCATAGCACTCATAGACGAAAAAATGCCGGTTGTTTTCATTGCTCCCCGCGACATCATCTACGACAAGATTGTCAGCAACATGGAGGAAGTCAAGGCGCGCGGCGGCAGGATCATCGCCATCGCCAGCCAGGGAGACACCAACATCAGGCGCTACAGCGACCACATAATTTACGTGCCGGAAGTGAAAAAGATATTTTCGCCACTGCTGACCGTCATTCCGCTGCAGCTGCTGGCCTACCATATCGCCGTTTTGAGGGGATGCGACGTGGACCAGCCGCGCAACCTCGCTAAGAGCGTCACCGTTGAATGACGGGTGCGCATAATGCCGTCCGGGACCGATATTCTTTCGATCAGACCATTTGAAGTCTGCTCCATCCGCCCGCCAACGGAAAACTTCAGCCTTACCTTCCGGCTGACCAGGAACTGTTACTGGAACAAATGCGCATTCTGCCCCGTTTACAAGCTCGGTGCGAAATATTCAAAACGCGATATTAACGATGTACTTGAAGACATCAACCGCGCGAAACGGATTGACGATTTCCTCTTCGAACGCGGCATCGGTTACCCCTTTTATTCAACGGCTTCGTACGCAAGAATCCCTGAAATCGCCGATGAAGTAATTGCTGCGCAGTGGGAGGCGGGGATTTTCCCGGAAGAAACCCCGGAAAAAAAAGAACGTGAATCAGATATTGACCCCCGCATGGCATGGTTCCTTACGTGGTTTAACAGCAAACCCGGCCTCGCTGAGTGTATGAACCACGTGCTGAACTGGCGTATACATGGCGGAAAGACCTGCTTCCTGGGCGATGCTGATTCCCTCAATCTCAAACCAGATTTTGTTTCGCGGACAATAGGCTCGGTAAAACTTCACTTTCCCGGGATAAGCCGGTTTACCGTCTATGGAAGGACCTCATCCGCGGCGCGTATGCGCACAGCGAAAGAACTGCGCGGGCTGTCAAAGGCCGGGCTGCACAGGGTGCATTTCGGTCTTGAAAGCGGATGCGACCAGGTCCTTTCCCTGGTGAATAAAGGAGTTACCGCGGAAGATCATGTAACAGGCTGCCTGAAGACAAAGGATGCCGGCCTGTCATGCTCGGTTTATGTTATGCCCGGCCTGGGAGGGGCGGACCTTTCGAGCAAACACGCCCATGATACTGCCCGCGTATTGACCAGGATAGCCCCGGACTTTGTCCGGCTCAGGTCCCTGGAAATATTTCCGATGACGGGCCTCGCCCGTGCTGTTCAAGATGGTTCATTCACGGAAGCAACCGAAGAACAGGTTGTCCGAGAAATAAGGACACTGGTGGAAGAGACAGAAGCCGAAACCGAACTATTAAGCGACAGCGCATCGAACTTATTGAATATTTATGGCAGACTACCGGCCGACCGCGGACGCATGCTGGCAGAGATTGATGACTACCTTACCCTCGGGCCAAGGGAAAAACTTGAATACAGCGTCCATGCCAGGCTCCAGTCTTTTATCGGACAGTACGGTGAACCGAGCGAGGATATCATAACCGCTTTAACCCCCCATATACGCAATAACAGACTTGACCTTGAAAATGCCGGGAATCAGGAACTGATTGAAATAATAAGTCTGATCAGAATGAAATTAATGCCATAATAAACCTTACAACCCCCAAAAAAGAGTTGCTTGCAATACCCCTTTTATTATATTTAAACATATAAAAAAGTTTAAACGTGTAGTTCATAATAACTGTTCAGTCCCAGTGCACGGTGGCATTGCCCGTAATTCGGAAAACGGGATGGAGACAATGCTTTTCAAATTAAGAATAAAAATGTGTTAAGTTGCAATAATGCTTATTTATAATTATTTTATTCTCAAATAGGCACGAGGTTATTTTGAAAGAACGCATAATGCTCGTTGAGGATGAATTGATAACGGCGCTGGACATCCAGCGTATGCTGGAGCGTGTCGGCTACCAGGTTTCAGCCACCCTTTCTTCCGGCGAGGAGGCGGTGGAAAAAGTCAAATCCATAATGCCCGATCTCATCATCATGGATATCTTTTTATCAGAAGATATGGATGGCATCGAGGCCACGGATCTGATTATCAAACAGGTAGATGTCCCGGTAATTTTTCTGACGGCAAACGCTGATTCAAACACCATCAAACGAGCAGATACGATTCGCCATTACGGTTACCTGATAAAGCCCATCAAGCAGAGTGATCTTGACTCCATCATATCTACCGCTCTGCAGCGTCATGAAATTGAATCAAAGAAAAAAAATTCGACACGGCATTGATATATTGAAATGATAGTAAAAAAGGCCCTGGCAACCGCGGTTCAGATATCCGGGTTATTCATTCTGTTCTCCGGTATAGCCACATGCATCCTCGGCATTGCCATGCATATCGACAGCGCCTCACCCCAGTCAAAAAGCGGCATTCCGATCGCCGTCTTTTCATTGTCGTTCATACTTCCGGGCGCCCTGGTGTATCTCCTTGGGAAAAAATCAAAGAAAAACCTGGAACTCGTCCAGGCATTAGCCGCGCTCATTATTTCATACAGGCGGATACGGATCAGTGATGCGGCAGCGCAATTATTGATTACCGAAGAGCAGGCCGCGAAGTTGCTGGCTGCAGCAGTTGGGAAAGGACTCGTAAAGGGGAAGTTTGACCGGACCACGGGGGAATTTTTCACTGAAGAAGCTGAAAGTGAAACCTCCAGCATCCGTTTTTGCCCGTCCTGCGGAGCGCCCCTGGACAGGGTCTATCTTAAAGGTGAAACCATACAATGCAAATCATGCGGCGGGTTGGCCCGATAATATCCCCCGCTCTGCCCTCTTGCCGCTACCGCTGCGTGACCGCTTCCTTCAGGTACCCGTTGAGGGCCATAAGTCCAAGCAGGTACGAATGTATTCCGAAACCTGAAATCTGCCCGATGCAAACAGGGGCTATATGGGAAACGCGCCTGAATTCCTCCCTCGCGTGTATATTCGACAGGTGGACTTCCACGGCGGGAATCTGTACTGCTGATATGGCGTCGCGTATCGCTATTGATGTGTGGGTTAAGGCTGCAGGGTTTATGATAATCCCATCCGCATCACGGTGCTCGTGAATAAAGTTAATGATCTCTCCCTCGACGTTGGTCTGAAAAAATTCGAGTTCGCAATCGGCCGTTTGTGCGTAATCAAGCATCCTCTTCTTCATATCATCAAGCGTCCGTGAACCGTATACGTCGGGTTCACGAGTCCCCAGAAGGTTGAGGTTGGGACCGTTTATGACCAGTATCCTTGTTTTCTTACCCATGTCGCTCCTCCATCTACATACATCGGCAGGGTTCATTTCGCGGTGTAATTAAATTCATTGAAAAGGTTTATTGCCTGTATGTGAGTCAAACCCCTGTGCTGAACCGCCAGCACTCTGCCGAGGCATTCCCGGGCCTTTTCATTATTATTCATCTCCCGGTATATTATGGCACACTGTATCAGCGCTTTTCTTTTAGCCGTCTCACTGCCCTCCGGCATTTCAAGGATCTTTGAAAAATATGTGAGGGCAGTGCCCGGGTTCCTGTTGACCAGGAGGCTGTATATACCCAAAAAGTATAAAGCCTCATCCTGATGCGGGGATTTTATCTTGGAAAGAGCGAAATACTGATTGTACGCATTGTAGTAATTGCCTGCCTGGTAATAGATTTTCGCCGACAGGTAATTGACCTCCGCTTCATTGCCTCGATATCTCGCGAGCAGTCTCGAATAACGCTCAAATTGCTGCAGATCGCCCTTTTTGTAATAAAAGCGCATCATGCCCAGAAACACCTGCTCGCCGAATTCGCTTTCCGCGAGACCCTGGAGGTTTTTTTCCGTCAATGATGCCGCATCATCGACCCTGCCCATCTCAATATAACACCGGATGAGAAGAGAATTTTTCCGGTTCATAATGGCTCTATCTGCCCCAGCATCCGCTGTGGAAAGATAGCTGATTGCTTCCATATATTTCTTTTCCAGAAGGTTCATTTCGCCAAGGGAAAGTCTCGCATGGTCCGCGTAGGGGGTTCCCGGACATTCGCGAATTATTTTAAGAAAATAGAGCTCGGCTTCATCGCGATGATCATTCCGCAGAAGATACTCGCCTATTATGTAGAGAGATTCTGAAAAGTGCTTCTTGCTGCTTTCGAGAAACTCATTCGCCTCTATGGCTGATCGATAGTCTCCGGTCTTTAATGCGCACCGTATGTACATGAGAATGTCTTCCTTGGGATAATCACGCATGTTTTTCACTTCAAGACTCATGTAGACATCCTCGTATTTTTCCATTGCATAGTACGACCGGGCCTGGAGCAGGGGGATATCCTTCCACTGCGATTCTGACATGGAAGGGAAATTACCTTTCTTTATGGCTGCAATGACGTCATCGTAGCGCTTGAGGTTGAACAGCGACACGAGCATTTTGTGAAAGGCATTGCCGCGATTCTTCGTATACTGTGAATGAAGATAATTATTGAAGCATTCCAGCGCAGCATTATACCGGTTCCGGCTGAAGCTGTCGTTGCCGAGCACCATGTACATCTCGGCCGCGGACTCGGTGCCGGGGAACCGGTTCAGTACCAGGTTTACATATCTCCTGGCATCACGTTCTTTCCTCATCAGGGCGGTCGCGTAATCATACAGCACCGTTTCCACGTCTTTCCTGTTCATGAAATCCCTGGTAAGGGCATCCACCGCCCTGCCCGCGTTGTCAATATCGTCCTTTTCAAGATAGATCCTGACAAGGAGAACCTGCGCTTCGTATGCCAGCTCGACATTCTTCTGGCCTAGGTATTCCCGCAGCAGGGTGATCGCTTTCCCGGTGTTCCCTTCCTTGTATCGGACAAGGGCCATGTAGTAATTTGACTCGGAGATGTATTTCGAGAAAGGATTCTCTTTCCTGTTTGCCTCGAAGATAGCAGTGGCCTTGTCAATTTGTCCCAACTCAAGGTATGCCCGTGCCCTGAGGAAGTTAATTTCGTCAAGTGACTTGTCAAAGGGATTTTCCTTCAGATATTGATTGAAATAATCGATGGCCTTGTCGTATTTCTTTGCCCGAAGGCACGTTTTACCGGTAAATTCCAGCAGGCCCTTTCTTCTGTCCTGCCGCGTCGATTTCAGCGCTTCGTCAAGATACGGGATTGACTTCTCAGGATTGTGGTCGGCATAATACTGGCCCAGTTTCAGCGCCGCCCGGGATTTGAGCGCCGGCTTGGGCGAACCGGAGCGGACCTCTTCCAGGAGTTTCAATCCCTCCTCATGATCGGGTCCATCTAAAAGCATCCCTCCCAGCTCATATTGCGCGTTGCTGAACCACCGGGAATCCCTGCTCCCGGCTATAAACGCCTCCAGCTGGGCTCGCGCCTGCGTTTTCTGTCCGACCCTGATGCTGGACCTTGCTTTGAAATACTGGACGTCAGTGAAGGGAGCTTCCTTCAAAATTGCCGGGGGTATTGATCCGAACATCTGGAGCGCCTTCTGGTGGTCTCCTTTCCTCTGATAAATCCTGCCAAGTACCATGTCAGCCATGGCATTAATCTTGGGATCAATATTTACCGACGCAACGGACGTCAGCTTCTGAAGCGCCTCGTCGTATTTTCCGTTTCTGTAGAGGGCATCGCCGATCCAGTATTGCCGCAGATTGTTTTTGTTCTGGTCCTTGCTTTTCGAACGGGCAGTCTCCCATTCAATTATAGCTTCATCGTATCGTTTCTGGGCGAGGTATATGGTACCGATGCGGTCATGGGCGTTCTGCGCCAGGTCAGTCTCGCCTGCGACAGTAATATATCGGCGGAATTCTTCAATGGCATTGGGATAATCAGAAAGGTTATAATAGCTTTCACCCATCCAGTACCGTGATTCGGCGGACAGGTTATTGGTCTTGCACCTGTTCAGAAAATTCTTGAATTCGAACAGCGCCAGCTCATATTTTCCCTTGTTGAAAATCGACCTCGCCAGCTGGAACCACGCCCTGTCGAGGTATTCATCGTCGCCCGAATCGACTATTTTCCTGAAAAGAAGCTCCGCCGATCCGTAATTCCCTGTTTTAAAAGCCTCCATCCCCTGGTCATATAACGAACGGGCATCCATTGCGGCATTGGTCAAGGGAGCGTAAACCAGGAACAAGAGGACCGTAATACCGGCGACGGAGATGAAAATTCTTCTTATGTTATCAACAGTTTTGTGCATATGATAGTATGGGTCATTAACCGCCTGTTTGTTTCAGGTAATGCCTCAGATTTTCAATGGCTATCAGCGAAGCCCAGGTCCGGATGCGATTCCTGTCTCCGCTGATCATATGCGTAAATGACGATGTTCCCTTTTTATCCGAAAAACCGAACCACACGGTCCCCACCGGCTTTAATTCCGACCCGCCCCCGGGGCCGGCAATTCCCGTTGTCGATATGCCGATATCCGCTCCAAGACCGGTGCGCACCCCGGAGGCCATTGCAGACGCTACTTCGGACGAAACTGCCCCGTGCTTTTCAAGATCATCAACGGATACGCCGAGGTGCGCCATTTTAACGCTATTGTCATAGGCAATGACGGAACCAATGAAAACGTCGGAAGATCCGGGGATATCGGTTATTCTTTTCGATATAAGACCGCCGGTACATGATTCGGCAACTGACACTGTCATATTCCTTTTCCTGAGGATGGCTATAACCTCTTCCTCTGGCCTCTGCCATGCAGGATCGAGATACCGCTCCCCGAAGGTCTTTCCGGCCTTCACCGTTATATCTTCTGGATTGAAGTAGCCGCCGTCCCGTGCCACGAAGGTCAGCGTTGTTATGCCCTCTGAAGCCGTCATCCCCCATTCCATGTGTTCAAGGGGTATGCCCATTGTCAGAACAGCTCTGTTTATGTCTGACTCTTTCATTCCGACAACTTTGAAGGACAAGGTTTTTCTCGTACCGATCCCGCATTCAGCCTGTAAGAAAGGCAAAATGATCCGATCCACCATGCAGGCGGCTTCCGCCGGGACCCCCGGCAGGGCAATAAGGATTTTATCTTCATGGCGTATCATGAATCCCGGCGCAAGCCCTTTTTCATTGGCCAGCACTGTTGAACCGGCGGGGACTTCAGCCATTTTCAGATCCCTGTCAGTCATCGGCATGCCGATGTTTCTGAAAAATGAATCCATGCGCTCCCGTGCAGAAGCATCGATGGCGGTGCTGAACCCGAATATCTTCTGGAGTGTTTCAATTGTCCTGTCGTCATCGGTCGAACCGAGACCGCCGGTCATTATCACGATATCGGATACCGAAAGGGCGTGGCGAATGGACCGTTCCAGCTCAAGGGAATCATCGCCGGCGACCATCAACAAGACAACCCGCAGATCAAGGGGAAAGAGCCTCGAGCTGATGTATCCGCTGTTTGTATCGAGGGTCTTTCCGTAAAGGAGCTCGTTGCCGCTCGCTATGATCGCCACGCGCTTCATGGCAGACGTTCTTCCTTCCCTGCAGTGGGCGAATCCGTTATTGAGCTTGAAAAGAAAGTGTACATGGCGGTCCCGCTTCACATCTGCTCTGGCGCGGAAACGCCGAGGAGCCTGAGGCCATTGGCCATGACGACGCGGACGGCATCGCAGAGAGCCAGGAATGACAGGGACATTTCCCTGTCTTCGGTGAGGATCCTGTGTTCGGTGTAAAACTTATGAAAACCCTGAGCGACTTTCATGAGAAAGGTTGTTATCCGGTGGGGCTCGAACTTGTCCGCAGCGTCGGCAGCTTCTTCGGGGAACTTCGCAAGGAGCTTCATCAGCATCCGGGACTCCTCGTTGTCAAAGTATTCCGCCCGGGCAAGCTTCGGGTCATAGGAATAACCGCGCTTTTCAGCCTCCCTGAACAGGGAGCATATACGGGCATGGGCATACTGCAGGTAGAAGACGGGGTTTTCAGAGCTCTGTTTTTTCGCCAGCGTGAGGTCGAAGTCGAGGTGGCTCTCCAGCGAACGCATGACGAAAAAATATCGCGCCACGTCCACGCCTATCTCGTCAATGAGGTCCTGCATGGTTGAAAACTGCCCCAGGCGCTTTGACATCTTGACCGTTTCACCTTCCATGAGGAGATTGACCTGCTGGGCGATGAGTATCTTGAAATTGTCCTCGCTCAGACCCATCGCCTTCAGGGCACCGAAAAGTCTCTTTATGTGGCCATGATGGTCCGGACCCCAGATATCGATGATAAGATCGTAGCCCCTCTGCATCTTGTCGTTATGATAGGCGATGTCAGCAAGGAAATAGGTCGGCCGCCCGTCGTCACGGACCAGGACGCGGTCCTTGTCATCGTCAAAATCGGTGGATTTGAAAAGGGTCTTCCCCTCTTCTGTAAAGACGACGCCCTTCGACTGCAGCACCTGCAGTGTCTTCATGACTTCGTCTTTTTCATGGAGGGTCTTTTCGCTGAACCAGGTCTGGAACCGGACATTGAATTTTTCGAGATCCTTTTTCTGACCCTCTACATTATATTCGATGGCCTTCTGCGCCAGGAAGTCGACAAGTTCCGCTTCATCCTTTATGTTGTTTATTACTTCACCATGCTGACGGTCGATCTGCGCGGCAATATCCTTTATATACTCGCCATGATAGCCGTCCTCGGGAAACTCTACCGTTTCTCCGCGAAGCTCCTTGATGCGGGCAAGGACTGACCTCCCCAGGAGAAGCACCTGGTTGCCGAAATCATTGATATAGAATTCGCGGTTGACAGTGTCGCCGATGAACTCGAGGAGGTTGGCTATGGTGTCGCCAACGGCCGCGGCCCTGGCCGAAACGATATTCAGGGGACCGGTGGGGTTTGCGGAAACAAATTCAATATTGACCCGCCGCGGGGTATCTTTTACCGCCCGGCCGAAATCGCTTCCCTGATGAATGATATCCTTCATGGTATCGAAAAGAAAGCCGCTGGATACGAATATATTGATAAAGCCAGGTTTTACAACTTCGATCTTTTCTATCCTGGGGTCAGATCCTATATAGTGCGCCAGTTTCTGGCCGATTTCCATCGGAGATTTTCTGAGAAGCTTTGCCGACTCCAGTGCAAAGGGTATGGCGTAATCGCCGAATTTCTGGTCTCTCGGATATTCGACCTTGCGCTCTATTCCCGGCAGCTCATCCTGGAAATATCCTTCGGCCACTGCTGAAGTTATTGAATGTGACAATAATGCTGCGATTTCATTTTTAAGATTCAATGATGGCCTCAATTAACATGTTATTACAAGGCAAGATCAACTCCATGAACGGCGATCCGCACCATGCATTGATTAAAAAAAAGTGAAAAACAAGAGTTTTTGTCAAGAATAATTAGCCGGCAACCAATTGATATACACGTCTTGACGCATTTCTTCTGAAACGATTATAAAATTTTATCATGTGCCAATAAAAAACTTGAAATTATTGTCTCAAGGGTCTCACAATAATCACCAATGGGCCCGCTCATGCCACCGGGGCACCATATATATCATGCGCCGAGGTTACTATGCCCGCCATTAAAATTGAAAAAAACCACCTGATGGGAATGCTGATCTCTCTGGCCGTATTCGCGATTATATCGGTATTATTCACCCTTACGACCTTGATGGACAGGATGGAACTGGGAGCCGGGGATTTCCTTTTCTTCCTCCGGGACCCCGCAGAAAAATCCAAGGTCATCCAGAAAGGCGCCGAACTGCGCCTCCCCAACAAGCGGGCGCGCAAGGATATCATCATCATAGGCATCGACGAAAGGACCATCCGCCACTTCTCCGACCAGGGGATCCAGTGGCCTTTTCCCTGGGATATCCACGCCAAATTCATGAGATACATAGGCACCGGGAAGCCCACCGCTATCCTGGCTGACATCATGTTTCTCGATCATAAAAAGGGCGAAGAGCAGCTTGCCGCCGCCATACGCTTTGCCGGGAATGTGTTTCTCGACTTCCCCTTTGAGACCAAATACATCGACAAGGACTACGGAGACCAGCAGGAGCGCCTCAAGACGCTGTACCGTCTCCGCTTCCCCGTTGAACCGGGCGAGACGTCGCCCATGCTGGTCGAAGAAGCCGTGCCCCCCACACCCCTCCTGTCAAAAGCGGCGCGTGGTATAGGTTTCGCCAATATTTTTCCCGGGTCAGATAATGTCATCCGGACCATGCCGCTCCTTCTCAAGTGGCAGAACTGGTATTATCCGAGCATCGACCTTCTCATCGTCATGCAGTATTACGGCATCGGTAAGGATGATATTGAAATTAAATGGGGCAAATACATAAAACTGAAGAACCTGCCGCCGACCAAGATGGCCAAACCCAACCCCGAGCGGGAGATTAAAATCCCCATTGACAAGAGAGGGTTTATGGACGTCAATTTCATCGGCGGTTTCGGTAGCTTCGAGCATTACCCCTACAGTTATTTCTGCCGTGACGGAGACATGCTCAAGGAAAACAACACGTCACTGAAAGACAAGATCGTTCTTGTCGCAGCATACGCGGTAACGGGCATTGCCACTGACGAAAAGCAGTCCCCTTACGGCGCGACCTTCGGAATCGAGCACCACGCCAATGTCCTCAACACTATCCTCAACCAGAATTTTCTCATTAAACTCAACGACATCCAGAACCTCATAATAATGCTGGTCATAGCTGTCCTTATGGGTCTGATTGTGTCGCGGATTTCCATCGTCGGTTCCTTCATCTTTACCATGGTGATGGCCATCGCATACATGGTTGGATCATACATCATCTTTGACATGATCAGCTACATGGCCGCTTTCGCTTCCCCGGTCATCCAGATAGGCCTTACCTTTACCCTGGTGGTCGTTTACCGGGTTCTCACTGAACAGAGGGAAAAGCGCTTCATAAAACAGACCTTCTCCAAGTTCGTTTCACCCAAGGTCGTCGACGATCTGCTGAAGTCGCCCGAAATGGCAAAGCTCGGCGGTGAGCGCAAGACCATCACCGTGCTCTTTTCCGATATCCGTGGTTTCACCTCCATGTCGGAAAAGATGACCCCGGAGCAGCTGGTTGACCACCTGAACCTGTACCTCCAGGCCATGACCGATATCGTCATCAAGTATGACGGGACCCTGGACAAGTATGTCGGCGACGAGATCATGGCCTTCTGGGGCGCTCCGGTACCCCAGCAGGACCACGCGCTCCTGGCATGCAGGGCCGCCATCGAAATGATGTCGAAACTGGACGAAATGAACAGGGAATGGGAACAGCATCACAAGGAAACCCTGGACATCGGGATCGGGATAAACACCGGGCCCATGGTCGTGGGTTTTGTCGGTTCCACGTCCCGCATGGACTATACTCTCATGGGCGACATGGTCAACCTGGGCGCGCGCCTTGAAGGAACGAACAAGATCTACAGCACTCACATAATCATCAGCGAATTTACCTATGAAGAAGTGAAGGATCATATTATCGCGCGGGAACTTGATCTCATCAGGGTAAAGGGAAAAGAAAAACCTGTCAAGATCTACGAGCTGATCGACATGAAGAACGCCTGACGCGGGACATGATTCTGTATCAGAAGCAGGCGCGTTGCGATGTTTTCCTTCCTGTCGCATCCAGGCATGGGGCCATGGCCGGCCCGCTGAGGCGGACCGGTACCGCCAGGGTGGAAGAATCTTTTCGAATGGTGATGGTGAAATTGCTGTTAATGCCGCCTTCATATATATAATCGCCCACTGCGTTGAACATCATGGTGTCTCCGCGGATACCGAAATTGCTGAACCAGAAATTTTCCCCCTGTTCAGATATTGAAACAGTCATGTCCTCAAAGGATATGTCCGACAGCCGGCCGGGGTCATAGCCGTTCTTATGAAGAAATTTGATCAACCCCTGCTGGAGCGGGGTGTTTTTCATCTCACCCTTCCCCACATAGATATTGAAGTGTCCCTTCGCGTTATCGAGTATGTCGCCTATCCGGGCGAATGAAACTTCGTAGGAAAAATCGGTCCTCGCCTTGCCGATCAGGGATCCGGTGAGGCCGCTGTCGGCATAAAAGCTTCCAAGGTCGAAATCATCTATCTTTCCCTCGATCTTGACATAGGGCTGATCGCTGTTGAAATAACCCTGGAAAGACAGCCGGTACTTCGCGTCATACCCCTCCGCCCGGAAATCGTTGACCAGCACCGACCCCCTGGCCAGCTGCGCTTCAGCGGAAACATTTCTGAACATCGATTTTTTCCCGTAAAAAACGGTATCGAAGCCGCATTTCAGGTCAATGGTGTTCAGGTTCATGAACCTGCCGAGGGGCCGCTGGAGGAACGGGAGAGCCTCCAGGGCAATCCTCTTATCTTCATAGGCCGATGCGTACACCCGGTCCGCGCAATAAACCGCTGCGTGCTTCAGGTTCTCAAGGTTCATTTTTTTCGAACGGGCGGTTATTGTTGTTTCCGATTTAAACGGTATCCATCCCGATACCACGGTTTGGCCTTTCACGGAAAGGTCCGAATGGAGCGGTTTGGCATTGATATCGATCATTATTGATTTGTCATCCATGGCTATGGTTGCCTTTGATTCATCAATGATCGGGACCATGGTCCCCTTTTTATTTTGCGACATGGTAAAACCTTCGAGAAGGGCACTGGCTTTCATCCCGCCGGATTTGTTGTTTTTGAAATCCAGGGATATATCACCGGTGCACTGGAGTGTGCCGTCATACTCGATATCTTTGAGGGGCGTCAAATATTGCGAAAGATCCCCGAGGTCGATCTTATTGGACTTGAATTTCAGTTCCAGGGCGTCTTCCTTTTTATTGCGGACATACTTCCCGGAAGCCTCGATGTCAATTACGTCATCGGAAAGCTTGAAACTTTTAAGTTTGTAGCTGTTCAGGGCGCTGTTTACCGCCAGGTCGATCCTGATATTTAGATTTTCATTGGATATAATATTAAACTTGTTCTGCAGTGAAACGATCGAAAGGGAACCTGTTTCGACCGTGCCCTTCAGGTAAAGGGCGTCTTTTTTTTTGATAAAATTCAAATTCGTCGATATGCCGCCTTTAAGGGCAACATCGGCCAGCTTGTAATCCAGTATATGTTCATTTAAATAGGTGAGATCGAAATTGTCAATTTCAAGTCGATGGCTGTAGGACTCATAGTTTCTTATATTCATGGAACCCCTGCAGTCAAATGTCCCCTTGCGGATAACATCAGACTGGTACGGCTTGATCCGGCCTGAAACCGAATATGAGAAATAATTCTTGTCGAAGTTCATCTCTGCATCGACTTTATACAGTTCCATGGTGATCTGTTTTGCCCTGAGCGACTCACGATAGAAAAGTTTAGCCCGGTGGAAATCTATATAGAAATGTTCATAGGTTTTCTGGGTCTTCTTGATGAAATTGTCAGGATCAAAGACCAGAAGAAATGAATCCACGTGACTCCTGCCGTATTTTTTTATGAAGGTTATTTCTGAATTATGGAAATCTAGACCCTCCACGATTATGGCGCCGGTGAATAACCTGAAAAAACGCAGATTGATGACGGCCTTGTCGCTTTTAATGAGGCTGATATTATCATTGAAGTCGCTGGTGATCGACACATCAAAGTCTGATATTATTATGGTGCCGTCATAATCGAGATAGATGTCTTCGAACTTCACGGCCTTGTTGAGGTTATTTTTAAAATAATCGGTGACAACTTCTTTAAGGATTCGCTCCGGGAATACAACGGAAAACAAGAGCCTGAGAGTTGCCATGCTGTTGACGATCACGAATAGAACAATTATGGCAATGCCCGCATGTTTTTTTTTAAATTTCATAATTATTTTGTTTACTATACGGCACGTGGTTGTATAATATTTCACAGGAACCGGCAATACATGCCGATCAATCCGGCGTGAATCTTAAAAGCACAATGGACGTTGCGCGCCGGTCCATATCAATTTTCAAGGTTATTTGCGCTGCAGTCAAGTTAATTTGATATTTTTTGGAGTTTTGCTTAAACTCCCGGAAGCATCCTCCAGCCCATACTTTGTCCAGGAGCCTGTCATGACTGACCGTTATATCAAAAGACTGTTAGAAAAATCTCACAAGCAATTTGCCCTTGAGAAATACAGGGATATCGATATATCCAAAACCCACAGGCTTTTCGAGGGTACACCCAAGAAGCACCCCCACGATGACTCGCTTATGATCCTGCTCATGGATCCTTTTTCAAAAAAAAGGGATTTCTATGAATTCACTGTTGACTCAATAGGTCATATAGAGGAAATTGGAACCATAACAAACGAAGAAGGCGAAAGTGCGCTGAAGGTTCGAATCTGGATCAAGAAGGGAACACCCGCCATCAAAGCTAAACCGTTCATTGTCCGGTAAATCCAGGGTCCAAACGGAATGATTGACGTCAAAGAAATCCTTATGGGAATGTATCCCTATGTGCAGTACATCTCCTTTGGCCTCCTCATGCTTTCAGGGATGAACGTTCCCATTTCTGAAGATATTGTCTTCATTATATCCGCCTCAATCGCCGCCACCGTTGCCCCCCATAATCTATATTACATTTTTGCCGGATGCTTCCTCGGCGCCTACCTGAGCGATATCCTGGCATATATCATCGGCAGATACGGTCTTGCAACAATACTCTTCAGCCCGTTCCTGGCAAGGACCAGGCTTGTCAATCCGGAAAGGCTCCGTGCCAGACTTGACGTCATGTCCGGTTACTTTGCCGCCTATGGAGGGAAGGCCCTTTTTTTTGGCCGGTTCATTCCCTTCGGCATGAGGAACGCCATTTTCATGACCTGCGGGCTGATCAGGATGAATCCCGTCAAGTTCATGCTTATTGACCTTTGCGCCGTAACCTGCACATCGATAATTCTTTTTTCTCTCGGATATACCTTCGGTAACAATTATAGCGTTATTATTTCATATTTGAACAAATATAAGTTTGTCATCGCGTCGCTGATATTATCGGTACTGGTAATTCTTATTGCAAAAAGCTCCCTGAAGAAACGCCGGAAACCGGCAGGGGAAGTCATTAACGATCCGGCCCTGACCTCAAAAAATCTTACGGGCAAGTAAATTACTTGACTAAATATGATAATATATGTTGATTTTATATAAAAAATAATATAAACTATTAAATATTAATTATGTTAGCCCTTATCGGCATATTGGAAATTATCCCGGATTTATAATTCATGCAGAATTTGAAATACCATTCATTGAACGTTCTTTCTGTAATGATATTTTCGTTCATGCTTGCATCGACAATAAACCAGGTAATTAAATATAATCTGTCCCCTGGCTATACCAAGGCCCAAACCGGCACGCGGCGCGCCTATACCGCCAGCGCAAGAAAAAACTTTGAAGACTACAAGATCATAACTGAATCCGGGTTCTTCAAGGTTGCCGGTCCCGGCGACATGGCCGGTGAAGGCCAGAACCCGGCTGGATCCATCAGCGAATTGACCCTCCTGGGAACCATATCCGGTCCTTCAAACATAGCCCGTGCCATGATCCTGAAATCCGGGGAAAAGAGCCCCGGCGTATTTGCCCTCTACAAGGTCAACACTGATGTGTCCAATGACGTATACGGCAACAAGCTGGTCTCCATTGGCGATGCAAAGGTTTATCTTGAAGCAGGCGGCCAGAGGGTTGCTCTCGAGCTGTATGCCAAAAAAGTGGTTGATTCCAAGCCGGGAAGCCAAACCGACGGTGACGGCCAGCAGATCAACCAGAACCTCAGCAGGGCTGAATTGAAGCAAAAAGTGTTTAACAACATGGACAATGCCCTGCAGGGCCTCCAGGCTGGGCCGCACCGCGTCAACGGGCAGATTGTAGGATACCGCCTGATCACCGTAAGGCCCCAGAATATCATGTTCAGACTCGGCGCCCGCAGCGGCGATATCGTCAAGCGCGTCAACGGCCAGATCCTTGACAGCACCCAGAAACTGATGTCAATATGGGAAACAATGAAGAACGATCCGAAGATAACCATCGATATCGAACGGAACGGGAAAAACCTGAGATACGATTTCAACATAACGGATTAATCACCTTATTAAAAGGAAATGCTCATGAACCTGTCAGTAGCTAAAAGAACCGCAAGCATGTATCTGCTGATAACCCTGCTCCCGTTCATAATCGTATCATTTCATGATAACGCGGCAAATCCTTCCGCCCTCAGCGCCGCCCCCAAGAAGGCCGCGGCGAAGGCCAAGAGACCGACAGGCCCCAAGATGTTCGCCCTCAATTTCAAGGACGTGGAAATAACCGAGTTCATCAACGTCATGGGCCAGGTAATCCAGAAAAACATCATCATCGACGACCGGGTCAAGGGCAAGATCTCGATCAGCTCTTCGAAAAAGGTCCCTCTCAGCGAAGCATACAATGTCATGAAGGCAATTCTTGAAGTCAAGGGACTTGCTGTCGTCGAAACGCCCAATCTTATCAAGATCCTTCCCATCGAGGATGCGGTTAAGAAGAATTCATCCGTCATCGTTGACGGCAAGGTGCTCCTCGACGAGCGCTCCATCACCTATATCCTGGAGCTTAAAAACGCCGACGCCAACGAGGTCGCCAACGCTCTCAGGTCCCTCAAGCCCAAAACAGCCGATATTATCATTTATCAATCCCTGAACATGCTCATTATCACCGGCATCACCTCCGATGTGAACAGCCTTGTCCATATTGCGAGAGCGCTTGATTCCAAAGTGGCCCCCCTGGGTCAGGAAAAATACGGCGGCAATATCCACGTGTATCACCTTGAGAACGCCAATGCCGAGGACCTGGCGAATGTCCTTTCCCGGATCCCTTTTTCCGATACCGCCAAGATCAGCACCAGCCCCATATCAACGCCCCAGCCTTCCCCGCAGCCGACCCCGCAGAAGGTCGAGCCGTCGGACAAGACGAGGCGGGTGACAATGCAGCACGGGTCAGCGGCTGCCAGCAAGGAAAAGCTATCGATAATTGCGAACAAGGACACCAATTCCCTCATCATAACGGCCAAGCCCGATGAATACGCCGAAATTGTGAGCATCATCAAACAGCTCGACATCGTGCGGGACCAGGTGCTTATCGAGGCGATGATAGTCGAGGTCAACGTCGAAAACGGCTGGGGCTTTGGCATAGACTGGATGCTGGGGTACCAGACCGGCAAGCATATCTTCGGCGGATCTTCTATTCAAAGCTCAAAGATACCGAGTTATACCCTGCCGGATGGGGTCACAGACAAAAAACTCGCGGTGCCCCTGAACACGGGGTTCCAGCTTGGATACGTACCTGACATCGGCGTCCTTGCCTTCGCGCTCCTGAACGCCTCCGCGACAGACAACAACTTCAACATCCTTTCGACGCCCCAGGTCCTCACGGTCGACAACAACGAAGCGGAGCTTAATGTAGGCGAGGAGATCGGCGTGCCGACCAATAACAGGATCACCGACCAGAACACGACTTTCCAGACCTATGAATACAAAACCGTCGGCATCAAGCTCAAAATAACGCCCCACATTACCCAGAAGAAACGCATAACCCTCGACCTGTACCAGGAGGTCAATTCAATAATAGGAGAGACGCAGCAGCTTTCAGGCGGTTCTCTGGTGCCGCCGAAGCTCGGCAAGCGGGACATCAAGACCAAGGTCACCGTATATGACGGAAAGACCATCGTGGTGGGCGGTCTCATCCAGAACAAGAAGGACGTCACCGAGTCAAAACTGCCCATACTCGGAGACATCCCCCTGCTCGGATGGTTTTTCAAGCACAAGACGGTCAACTACAAGAAATCGAACCTGCTCGTTTTCATCACGCCTCATATTCTCACGAAGAAGGACAGGCTTGAAAGCATAACAAAGCAGAAAATCGAAACCATGCGGAGACTGAAGACCAAGTAGACCATGGCAAAGACAAATACAAAATACCTCGGCAAGATCCTCGTCGACCGCAAGATCATAACCCAGGAAGAGCTGCAGGAGGCGGTCCTCGCGCAGAAGGGTTCCACCCTCAGGCTGGGACAGTTCCTTCTTAAAAAGGGAATGGTCTCCGAAGAGGACATCCTTTCCTGCCTCGCCGAACAGTACGACATGACCTTCCTGCCGCGCCTTGACTTCTCGGACCCGGACAACCTGTTTGCCTCCATGCCCGTCCATTTCATGCGCAAGAACAGGATGGTCCCTTTCAAAAAGAAAGGCGGCACGATCCTGGTCGGCATAGTTGACGTGCTCAACATACAGCCCCTCGATGACCTCAAAATGATCTTCCCGCAGTATGATTTCGAGGCCGTGCTCACGACCGAAGAGGAGATACAGAACGTTATCAACGCCCATTTCAACGTGTTAAAAGATGAATCCACCAATGATGTCATCGAGGACCTGGAGGAATCCGATTTCGAAATTCTCACCTCCTCCATCTCCGAAACCGAAGACATCATGGACATGGCCAACGAGGCCCCCATCATCCGCCTCGTGAATACCTTCATCAAACAGGCGGTGACCGACCGGGCCAGCGATATCCACGTGGAGCCTTACGAGAAGGATCTGGTGGTGCGGTTCCGCATTGACGGCATCCTGTACAATATGTACACCCCACCGAAAAAATACCAGGGCGCCATCATCTCGCGTATTAAGATCATGGCGAACCTCAACATAGCCGAGAACCGACTGCCCCAGGACGGCCGCATCCAGCTCAAGATCGCGGGCAAGGACATCGATATCCGGGTCTCCACGTTCCCGACTTATTACGGCGAGCGCATCGTGCTCCGGATACTGAACAAGTCCGACATGAGCTTTGACCTGGACGCCATCGGCTTCGACAAATATACCCTTGAAGAATTCGACAAGATCATAAAGAAAACCTACGGTATAGTCCTGGTTACCGGACCGACGGGCAGTGGCAAATCCACCACCCTGTACAGCGTCCTCCAGAAACTGAAGCACGAGGACGTCAATATCCTTACCGTCGAAGACCCTATCGAATACCAGATACCCGGCATAGGGCAGATGCAGGTAAAGCCCGGCATAAACCTGACTTTCGCCAGCGGCCTCCGGTCCATCCTCCGCCAGGACCCGGACATCGTCATGGTTGGTGAGATCCGGGACCTTGAAACCGCCGAGATTGCGGTGCAGGCCGCCCTCACGGGCCACCGCGTCTTTTCCACGCTCCATACCAATGACGCCGCCAGCGGGATCACCCGTCTCATCGATATGGGGATCGAGCCCTTTCTCATCACATCGTCAGTCAACGCGTACCTCGCCCAGCGGCTCGCGCGCAAGATATGCCCCGCATGCAGGGAGGCATACAAGCCCGCGCCCAAGATGCTCGCCGAGCTCGGCATCAAGCCGTCCCAGCTCCACGGCGGCAAACTGTATCACGGAAAGGGGTGCCCTCAATGCCTCAATACCGGCTACTCCGGACGGCTGGGTATTTTTGAGCTCCTTCCCCTCACTGCTGGTGTCCGCAAGATGATCATGGAGCACAGCGAAGCTCCCCTCATCAAGGAATTTGCCATTAAAGAGGGCATGAAGACGCTTCTTCAAGATGGCCTTAATAAAGCGATAGAGGGCCTCACCACGGTAGAGGAAGTCTTGCGGGTATGCTGACAGTTTTACTCAAGGATGCCATCCTATGATATTCCAGTATCAGGCCTTAGACCGCACGGGGAAAAACGTATCCGATTATATCGATGCCCCGTCCGAAATGAGCGCGCGTCAGAAAATACGCAGCCAGGGCCTGTACCTGGTGAAACTCAAGAAGCACGAAATCACGTCCATCCAGACAGCCCCGGGCGAAAAAATGACATTGAAAGCCTTTGCCCAGAGGCTGTCAGACATCGTCAGCCTCAAATTAAGCACCAAACAGCTCGGACTTTTTTCCCGTCAGCTTGCCACCCTCCTGAAGGCAGGGCTGCCCCTGCCCGTCGCCATTGCGGATATCGTTGAGCAGATTGACAACAAGCACTTCAAGAACGTGGTGGCTGACCTGAAGGAAAAGCTCGAGCAGGGATCGTCATTTTCAAACGCCCTCGCCCAGCACCGAGCCATCTTTCCCGACATGTACGTCAGCATGGTACGCGTCGGAGAAAGCCTCGGCTCCCTTGATCAGGTCATCGCGCGCCTTGCAGACATGGAGGAAAAGCAGAACATACTGACCAGCAAGATCAGGTCAGTCATGTATTATCCCGCATTTATGCTCCTGTTCGCCATGGCGGTTACCATGTTCCTCATGACCAGCGTAATTCCGACGATCGCCGGCATGTTCGAAGAACAGCAGAAGGCCCTCCCCTTTGTAACCAGGCTCGTCATCGGGGTCAGCTCTCTCCTTTCAAACGGATGGGTGCTGCTGGGGCTGTTTGTGCTGGCGGGAATCCTGGGATATGCGTACTATCGCTACATTCACACGCCGGAGGGACGGCGCACGGTGGATGACCTCAAGCTCAAGGTTCCCCTTGCGAAGAACCTCTACCGGCGTCTTATCGTCTACCGCTTCACCCAGAACCTGGGCATACTTCTCAACAACAAGGTGGACATCATCAAATCCTTTGAAATAGTAAAAAAGATCGTGGGCAACGTAATCATAGAGGAAAAGATCAGCGAGGCCGCCCTCAAGATAAAGGAAGGCGCTTCGGTGGCCAACGCCCTGAGCAAGTCCGACTTCCTTCCCAAACTGGTATTGGGGATGATAACGGCCGGGGAAGCAAGCGACAACCTGGATACCATGCTTCTGAATATAGGAAATGTTTATGAAACGGAGCTTGACCTGTCCGTGACGAGCCTGACCAGCCTCATAGAGCCGGTCGTCATCATAATAATGGGCCTTGTTATCGCCCTCATCGTCATGTCGGTCATATTGCCGATAACGCAGATGAACATGCTTCTGCAGTGATGCTGAACGATCGGCCCGGTAACAAAGGGCCCCGCGTCGTTCCATACATAAAAGAAACGTTACAGGAGAAAAACATGAATATTCGAGAAAGAGCACTTTCCAGAATACGGGTCATCCGGTCAGAGGCCGCTTCGGACAGGGGTTTCACCCTCATAGAAATAATGATCGTTGTCACGATCATCGCGCTCCTTTCGGCAGTCATCATCGTGCCGAACGTGACCAAGTATCTCAAGCGGGCAAAAATAGAGGCCTGCAAATTGCAGATAAAAAATTTCCAGACTCCCCTGCTCGAATACCAGAGCACCAAGGGCAACTATCCTTCGACCGAAGAAGGCCTCGAGGCCCTCGTCAAGGAGGGATTGCTTAAAAAAGTTCCCGTTGACCCGTGGGGAAATCCCTATCATTACCGCTACCCCGGCGAAAATGACCAGGAAGAATACGAGATATGGAGCAACGGGCCGGACGGCAGGGAAGGCGGCGAAGGAGCCAATGCAGACATAAAGAGCTGGGAGGATAAATAGATCGCACCACATGGCCGCCGCTTTGCGATTCATTAAAAATAAAATGCGCCATGACGACCGCGGATTCACCCTTATTGAGATCGTGGTCGTCATTGCCATACTATCTATTCTTTTCATGATAGCAGTACCCCGTGTAACGAGAATCTTCAGCAGCCAGCGCGAAAACTTCGCCGTCTTCACCGGGATGATAGCGGCCACCTTCGATGATGCCTTTTTGAAAAACAGGACCGATTTTTTCACCATATATCTTTCCGCGCCCGACCCTGAAGATGCCATGGCACAGAAGGACGTCTTCAACAGGAAGAACGGCGTGGCTGTTCTCAATTACGTCAACGGCGATTTTGTAGACAGCAGGCGCAAAACTCTCGGGTTCAAGGAATTCTCCCGTTCGTTCCTCATCGAAGAGGTGGTGACCTCGTCTGGGGAGACAATAACCAACGGGAATGTGAAGATCCCGTTCTACCCCCAGGGATACTCTGACAATTACATTATTCATATCCTGGTCAATGGTGAGCAGAAATGGTCAGTACGGATAGATAAACATCTCAAGGAGCCGAAGGTTTCAGAGGGTTATGCGACATTTGATATCGAGCAGTGACCATCCCCCCGTCAGCCGCGCTGGATTTGTCCTGGTGGAAATACTGATTGCCCTGGCCATCCTGTCGACTGTCCTCATAAGCGTCATCTCCGGTGTAACGTCAAGTGTATACGTCATTTCCGGGATGAAGAACTACACTCACGCCATGCTCATCGCAAGGACAAAAATGAACGACTTCATCCTCAAAAACATGCGCGGGACCGACCTCAAGGGACAACAGGTGAAGGAATATCCCGGCTTTTCCTACAGCAGGGTAACGACACGTTTCGAACATCCATTGTTCGGGCCCATGCAGGCCAATATAACGAATGTCACAGTAACGTGGAAAGAACGGGGAAAAAAAAAGAAATATAAAATTTCGTACATATATCCGGCACAATGATTGGGAAGAAACTGAAAATTCCATGCCGCAGAGAAGAGATTACCGGGAACAACGGAGCGGCAGGTAACGCGGGATTCACCCTGATAGAGATCATGGTGGCCACGGCCCTGGCCTCGATCATCCTCATCATGGCCTACGCCTCGTACCGCTCCATTTTCGATTCCATCAAGCGTTCGACCGGCCGCGCCGAGTTCTATGAAAACGTGAACCTGGCGCTGATGAAAATCGACCAGGACATATCCAACGCATATTACGTCAGGGCCAATAAAAATATCACCTTCATATGCGAAAACGTCAGGGGAAACAGCAGGCTTGATTTCGTGACAGTAAATCACAATGACTATATGATGGCAGGCAAAATGAACATGCCGGTCCACATGAGCGATGTCAGGGAAGTCGGCTATTTTCTCCGGGAAGCGAAAAACACGGTGGACCTTTTTCACCTCATAAAAAGGGAAAAGATAAATTACTGGGACGAGGATCCCCTCAGCGGAGGGACCGAACACGTGCTTCTCCCCAACGTGGTGAGTCTCAAGTTCGAGTTTCACAAGGGCAACGACTGGGCCGACGACTGGGACTCGCGGCAGAACAACATGTTCCCCCGGGCGGTAAAAACAACCCTTGTTGTAAAGAACTACCAGGCCCAGGAGGAAAAATTCGAATTTGTCACATTGATCAATATCAGGGAATTCAGGTAACATGGGCGTCATATCCGCATTCATGGCCAATTATGAAAAAAGGAGGAAGCTCCTCGATGAGAATGGTGTCCTGTCCTACCTGCGCAGTTCCTCCGGTTACGTGCTCATCATCATCCTGATCATAACCACGCTGTTGATTTCAATAGCGGGGGAATTTATCGTTATAGCCCAGGTTAATATCGGATATGCACAGAAACTGAAGAACCATCTCAGGGCGAACTATCTCGCTAAGTCCGGCGTCCAGCTGTGCCAGCTGATCCTCTATGCCGACTTGAAGGGCCTCAACACGGAGATGATAACAGGCAAGGCCACGGACAAGGAAACGGACTCCTATAACGACATATGGGCCCTCAACGTGCCGGAAATGCCTCTCACTGAAGGATCGGTCAAGCTCGAGATCATTGACGAAAATTCAAAGATAAATATGAGCGTTTTCGCCAACGAGTTCACCGACAGGTCAAAATATTATTACTTCGCCCAGAACTTTTTCATGAACATGGGGCTGCCGATGGATTTTGCCGATATCATCCATGACTGGGTGGACATTGATGAGCAGAGAATGCCCTACGGCGCGGAGAGCCAGGACTACTACCAGACCCTCAAGCCCGGTTACAATTCCAAAAACAACACCATGGACAGCGTTGATGAAATGCTCATGCTCAAGGACATGACCCCCGAGATATATTACGGCTTCGGCGGCGGCAATTTCGAGTCCGAAAAAAACGAGCAGAACCTTGTTGAAGACAACAAAGGCGACACAGATCTTTCCCTCGATAAAATCGAGGAATTGGCCGGGGAATCAGCGGCGAAAAAGGTCTCGCCGCGGGATAAGAACCTTGAAACCACAGCCATAGGAAAGGAAAAAAGCAGAAGGCTTTCGGACTACTTTACCGTATACGGCGACCGCCAGGACTACCTGAGCGACTTCAATAAAATTAACATAAATACGGCGTCATACCGGGTATTATCTGCGTTGACAGATAAAATGACTCCTGATATTGTGACAGAGATCATCCGCCGGAGGCTGGCGCAGCCTTTTAAATCCGTTGACGAAATCAAGGATCTCATTAGTGATACGACAATTACTGACCGGCTTTCGGTGAAGTCGTCAGTCTTCAGGATAATCGCGACAGCGACTGTTGATGGTGTACAGGCGAAAATCACCGCGGTATACAACCGGAACCTGAGGTCGCTGTATTACTGGTGCGAAGAATAAGGGACGGGAGCGCTTTCATTGTTCGAGAATTTAGCAGCCATTGATGTCGGTACCAATACGATCAAGCTCGTGACCGTTAAAACCGGTTTCCGTGATTTCCAGCTGAAATCCTTCAATTTTGAGCATAATGACCCTGACCGCGAAGACAGGGCCGCGGCGGTTTCCGAAACTATCCAGAGAATCCTCTCGGAGGAGGACCTGAACGGCTACCGGATCATCACCAACCTACCGATGGAGCTTGAAATCATCCGCACCATTTCATTCCCCTTCAGCGATGTCGAAAAAATAGCCGATGCCATTCCCTATGAAGCCGAGGAAAACATCCCCTTCAAGCTGGATGAGCTTCAGCTTGATTTTCAATCCCTTAAAAGCTTCAAGGAAGGCGAAGGTAGGATACTGCTTGCGGCCACGCACAAGAACAATCTCAACAGCTTCCTCCAGACCCTTAACGCTTCCGGCATAAAACCACTTACCATGGGCATGGAAGCCAATGCCCTGTATGAATGCTACCGATACTTCAATAAAATTGAAAACGAAGCTGTCATCCAGGTCGATATCGGCCACACAAAGACCATCGTCAATTTCATTGCCGCGAATCAGCTACTGTATACCAGGTCCATAACGATTGGGATACATGCCATAATCAAAGCAATTTCGTCGATGCTCAAGGTTCCTTTGTCGGAGGCCTCTCGCCTGTTCCTTAACCTGAACCTGGATCTTACGTCATTTGAAAACAATGAGCAGCGCGATTACTACAAGTCTCTCAATATCTCCAAACAGCAATTAAAAAAGATATTCACGCTGGCGCAGGATATCCTCGATGATCTGATCGAACAGATTATCCTTACCATGAAGGCAATGCAGGTTGACTGCGGGGAAATTACCTTCAACAGGGCCCTTGTCTCCGGGGGCGGCTCCAACATCACCGGCATCGGCACCATGCTGTCGCGGGAACTGGATGTCCCCGTAGACGCCCTTCCCTTTCTTGATGATTACAAGGAACGCGAGATACGGACCCAGTTCCCCATCGCATTCGGCACCATGCTTTCCTACCTGAACCGGAGGCGGTCATCGATCAATTTCCTCAAGGGCGAATTCATTCCCGATATAGCCAGTGAATCAAAGAAGATCTACTACCTGTCGGGTGGATTCGCAATCCTGACGGTATTCATACTCATAGTCAATTTCATACTGACCGCGGTCCTGACAGCAAAGTCCAACAGCCAGTATTCAAAAATCCTTGATGAACAGTTCAACAGGTATTTCCATTCCAAGCCAGTTTCAGGGGACCCCATCGCCGATGCCCGCAAGATGCTGAAAAACGTGAAAAAGGAGCTCAATGGCATCGCCAAAATCGTCCCGGAAAATTCAACGTTTCTTGACATCATGAAGGACGTACTCAGCCATTTCCCGCAGGACAGCAACTTCGTTTTGAACAACCTGGTGTACAACGAAACCGTCATCATGCTGGAGGGAGTGGCCAGCTCAAGCGCCAATATAGACGCGTTCAAGGAGAATCTCCTGAAAACGAAGAAATTCGACTCGGTGAACCTTAACATAAAATATTCACGGCAGAACGAGGTGCGCTTCTCTATGACCATCAAGCTTAAAACCGCTGCCGATTCCCAAAAGGATCAAGGCGGCCAGGAATGATTGAACTGAACAAACGCGAAAAGCTTCTCCTGCAAGCCCTCGCGGCCGTTGCCGGCGCGGTCATGTTCTATTTTTTTATCATATCACCGATCCTTAGCCTGCGCGAGAGCATAAACAAGGAATACGAGTCCAACATGGCCAAGCTGAACACCCTGGACAAGATTTACGACCAGTACCGCGAAGCCCAGGATAAAATTACGCAGTACAACAGCCAGCTGAACAACACGAAGGGTCTCACGTCGATGATTGAAGAAAATGCCCAGGCACTTAATATCATCAGGAATAAAACCTACACCCGGGACCGTCCCACGGTTACGCAGGGTAAATACAAAAAAATATCCGCCGATGTAAGATTTGAAGGCGTCGACATCAACTCGATCCTCAATTTCATTTACCGCATGGAGAACTCCGGCATGCTGGTAAGAATCAGCTATCTTCGGATTAACCAGACGATAAAGGGCCGCAACACCTATGATGTCACTTTAACGTTTAACAGCGTTTCAAACCAGTAGACGGCATGAGGAAACGATGGATATCACGAAATTTAAAAATTTCTTCATAATCAACATCAAGCCGCTGTTAAACCTTTCCAACCTGTGGAGCAAGGCAAAGGAAGCGCTAAAGCTGCCCTATGCCAAAACATACATTGCCTTTGCCTTTTTCATGATGATCGTTTTTCTTATCATCACCTTCCCCTATGACATGCTCCTTCGTAAAAAAATGAAAGACCTTGAAAAAACGACATTCAAAACGCTGAATGTCAACGAGATCAATTTCAGCATCATTGACATAATCGAGATGAACGGCATCTACGCGATGACCCAGGGCGGCAGCGAGATAACCGTCAAGAACACCGAGGTCGACATTTCCATCCTGAGACTGCTCATCAGCAAGGATGTAAAGGGAACCATCCAGATGAACGGTTTCAAGTACAGCGGCCCCACCAGCATGCTGACGTTCAACATGACCGGGAATATTTATATTGACTACAGGTCATTCAATGATATTCCCCAGGGAGGCGATATCAATATCATAATTGAAAACGCCATGTTGAAACTAACGGATATTCCTCTTCCGGAAAGCATGGGCGGCATGCCCCTTTCACTGCCGATGGTCAGGATCAGCTCGATAAAAGTTGAAGCTGACATTGCCAGGAACAGGGTGAACATTAAAAATATCCGCATCTTCGGGAAAGACCTGAATGGGACCATCACCGGTGCTATCAATCTGTCCAAGAACTTCATGACCTCTGGCCTGGACCTTCGGATCAGGATCAACGCCAATTCGCCGGCACTGGAAAACTACAAGGATTTCCTGGCCAAGTTTATCAATGACAGCAACCAGGTCGTGTTCCAGGTACGGGGTTCGCTCATGATGCCCCGCATCGAAATCCCCAGAGGCGATGCGGAAGATAAAGAGACGCCGAAATCCGAGCACCCCATGGATAGGATATTACCGGTCCAGTAAGGACGGCACCTGCGATGAAAATCACTCTGGCCAGACATTCAGGCTTTTGCATGGGTGTCAGAAACGCGATCCTGCGCATCGTCCATGAAATCAACAAAACCGAAGGGGAACTGTTTGTTTATGGCCCCCTGATCCATAATCCCCAGACCATAGATGTGCTCCACAGCCGGGGCATGAAAACAGTCAATTCCCTGGACGGCATTGAAGGCCGCAGCGTGGTTGTCCGCACGCACGGAATACCCGTGAATGAGCTCAAATATCTCAAACAGTGCGCGGCCCGTGCCATCAACCTTACCTGTCCCCGGGTCGCGAGGGTCCAGGCAATCATAAAAAAGGAATCCGGCCGCGGTTGCCATACCATCATTACAGGCGACCGGGACCATGCGGAAGTGACCGGCCTGATGAGCTATGCCTCCCACGGTGTGAGCGTCATTTCCGATCTGGGTGAGATATCTTCTATCCCGCCGTCGGCTTCATATGTTCTCGTCTCCCAGACCACCTTCGACAGGTCACTGTTCAACAGAATCGTCGACCGCATACTGGCGCGGTACCCCAATGTGCAGGTTCACGATACGATATGCGACTCGACGCGCTACCGCCAGGAGGATGTCATCAAGGGTATTCTGCAGGGTAATGACACCCTGGTGGTGGTCGGCGGCAAGAACTCCGCCAACACCAAGCGACTGGCCCAGATTGGCAGGGACAACATGGTAAAAACCCTTCATGTTGAAACCGAGGAAGAGCTCAATGAATCGGATTTCGCTGATTCTAAAAGCGTCCTGGTTACCGCCGGGACTTCAACCCCGGGCTGGATCATCAACAACATCCTTGAAAAGCTCTATGACATCAATTTCCGGAAAGGGAATATAGTCGTAAAGGCCGTCATATCCCTGCTGCAATTCATTGTCAGGACCAATCTCTTCTCGTCCCTTGCCGCGTATTATATAACACTTATGGCCATGAACTACGCGGGAATCGCGGAGGACCGTGCATTCCCCACCCTCTCGTTTCTCTATATTTTTTCGATGTATACCATCAATAATTATTTCGACAAGAACCTGCTGAAGCTCAGCAACCCGTATAAATATGATATTTATAAAAAATACGGCCTTCCGCTTCTTCTTGTCTCGATTGCATCAATGGCCGTATCAATACATATCGCGACCCGGTTCAGTCTCCTTTCAATTGCAGTCATTATCGGCTCGTATGCCCTCGGATTCATCTATTCAACCGGGCCGATCAAGGTGTTCGTCAAGCATTACCTGCCGAAGATGCTGAGAAAAATATATAACTCGAAGATAGTTGTGTGCTTCGGCTGGACCATCATAACAGTCCTTGTGCCGATGATTGAAATGTCCGCGTCCGGGCCGGCGGTTATATCCTTTTCCGCCTACGTTTTAGCCCTTATATTTCTCAGGACCGCCCTGCTGGACATGATAGCATTCCAGGGGGACCTCATTCTCGGCCGCGAAACCCTCCCGGTCCTGGTCGGGACCCGTGCCATTGCCTTTCTGTCCCTGGTCATATCCCTGGTTGCCATGGCATGCTTCGGATCAATCACGGTTATGATGGGCCGATGGCTCTACCTCACCCTCCTTGCCGCAATAGTCTATTATGAAATCCTCATGTATGTGATACAGAGATTAAATTATCTCATCTCACTCAAATACGAATTGCTTGTTGATGTGAACCTGTTTTTCATCATCTCATTCTTTTTTCTCATCCGCTTTTTATTGTAAAAGCTCCATGCCAGATTCATGCTGATTGACCTCCATTAAATGTATTGACAAAATTATTTTCATTATCAACATAAATAAAATGAAAAACATCAGGATAACATCGTCAACCGGTCTTTACTGCATTTTCGGCAATCCGGTGCGCCATTCCATCTCCCCCGTGATGCAGAATGCCGCCTTTACCGAGACCGGCATTGACGCGGTTTATCTCGCTTTCGAAACCTCATCCATCGGAGAAGCCGTAACCGCCATGAAAAGCATCGGCATCATGGGCGCCAGCGTAACCATCCCCTTCAAGATTGATGTAATGAAGCACCTTGACGTGATAGATCCCCTTGCAGCCAGTATCGGTTCGGTCAATACCATCGTCAATGACAAGGGCACGCTATCAGGTTTTAACACTGACGGATATGGTGCTGTCCTTGCCATTGAACAAAGCGGCATAACCCTCAAGGGAAAGACCTCTCTGGTCATCGGCAACGGCGGATCGGCAAGGGCTATCGCCCTTACCCTTGTTGAACGAGGCGCCTGCGTCATTATTGCAGGGAGGAACGACATCCGCGTCAACGCTCTCGTTCAGGACCTGAAGACTGTTGCGCCGGATACCGAAGGGGTAATTCTCAAGGATCTCTCGCCCTCTTATATGGAAAAAATCGATGTAATAATCAACACGACACCCATAGGGATGACGCCCGATATCGGATCAACGCCCCTTGACGCCTCTTTGATCGCCCCGCATCATATCGTCTTTGATATCGTTTACGCTCCCCATGAAACAAGGTTTCTTGCCGACGCGCGGAAGATAGGCTGCGGGATCGTTTATGGCATAGAAATGCTGATACTCCAGGGCGCCCGGCAGTTTGAGATCTGGACCGGCAGGGAAGCGCCTGTCGGCACCATGCGACGCGCCGCATATCATCATCTGCATATTAAGACATGATACCAGAAAAACTTGACAGGTTCCTGAACAACGAAACCCGATTTGACGACCGCCATTACGGGCTCAGGAATATTTCCGCCCTGCTGGGGTATTTCGGTGACCCGCACCTCAGAATTCCATCATTCCATATCGCTGGGACCAACGGAAAAGGCTCCGTTGCCCATATGCTCAACGCAATAATGATCGGAGCCGGGTATAACACAGGGCTCTACACTTCACCGCATCTTCTCGAGATACATGAGCGCATCCGGCTTCAGAACGCAGCGATTGACGACAGGCAGTTCGAGGTGTATATTGACGAAATAGCCAGGTTTGTCGACGCCGACGGGTCCATCCGACCGACGTACTTCGACGTGCTGACCGTATGCGCATTCCGCTATTTCTTCGACAGTCATGCCGATTGCGCCGTCATAGAGACCGGGCTGGGGGGCCGACTTGATTCAACAAACGTGATCATCCCCCGCTGTTCAATCATCACCGATATTTCCTTTGATCATGTCGGCATTCTCGGGAATACACTGTCGGCTATTTCCCGCGAAAAGGCCGGCATTATCAAGGACGGCGTCCCCCTGGTCACCTCCAACACCGATCCGGAAATACTGGAGCCTATCATAACCATTGCCGATCATCATGGTGCCCCGTTATATATATTCTCCAGGGATTTTCACGCCCATAACATTTCCGAAACCGACGCTGGTTTCAAATTCGATTATTCGCTACACGCAGAACCTCCCGCATCGATAAATACTTTAGAATTTCACCACCCGCTGGAAAAGCAGGTAGCCAACGCATCCTGCGCCGCAACGGCTGCTGTAATTACCCGCAGCGATTTTCCCTTGGTTACCGATGCGGCCGTAAGGAACGGCATCTACTCTTTTGAGGCTCCGGGCAGATTCCAGACTCTCTGCAGAAATCCATTAATAATCTTCGACCCTGCCCACAACGAATCCGCCCTCAGTGAGATGGTCCGCCTGGTCATTCGGAGATTTTCCGGCCGTGACGCGACCTTTGTCTTGTCCCTGATGAAAGACAAGGAAATAACATCTATCATGACAATGCTTTCCTCGCTGGGGATGAAAGCCGTATATTACATTCTGGATGATCCGCGATGCTACCGCCCGGAACCCGGTGCGCATCCGGAAGTACTCATTAAAATAGTTGATGGCGACGATTCACGTCTGGCCGCGGAGCTTGACGGATATGCTTCCGATACATCACTATTTTTCTTTACCGGTTCATTCCGCCTTTACCGAACAGCGCTTAATTATGCTGAACATGCCGGTGCAAAATGTACTTGAAATTCATCAAACCTTTATATAGTATAACAAAAAATTCGCGCCAGTTATTGCTATGGCCCTGACATCAGATACCGAAATACTGCTCAGCCAGATTAAAAACACCATCTCTCTGTGGTCAGAGAGCGCATTGTCCCTTGAAAAGGCAAAACAGTCTTATGCGAAACTCCATGACCAGTATCTCAAGCTTGAACGCAAATACATCGCGGAGAATCCCCGGGGCTTTATAAAGGGGCTCCTGCACAACCATAATATCTCCAATAATGCCGCCCTGACTGCCCTCTATGCCGTGTCCGAAAAAAAAGTCGATCCACTGGCCTTCGCCGGCGATGCGATACTCCTTAACGCTATTCCGAAGAAAATCGTAACTCAGGACCTTGACGGCGGCACGGTGAGAAAAGTGCGCCTTGGCGACCAGGAAGGAAAAGCCTTTACGCTCTTTGTCAAGGGCATAGTCGTTGGCCGCGATTCGATTGCGGTGGCGACAGTTGCATCATCACCGATCTTCAACATGAGAGGCTTCGAGCTCCTCGCCGATCTGCTGTCCATGCTGTACCGGAAGAACCGGGAAATCTATACCCCGGTCATGCTGAACTATATTAATGACCTTTCATCGGAAATTTCGCGGCTTTTCAACGGCGGAAAGAACGGGCCTGTGTACGCCGATTATTTCATCCTGTACAACCGCCCCGGCTCCTTTTCCGGCGCTGGAGTCTATAACCTTATTGATTTTTCCCATTTCGTGGTTAAGACCCTTAAATCAACCTACCCTGCCAATGTTCATATTTTTGCACTGTCCCTTTCCAACTATTTCGTTCTTTACGACGAGACGACTAAAATCGGTTTGGAAATAAAGCGCAACAGGATCGATTTTAATTATCACGGCAACAACATACCGTACAAGGTCATACACACGGAAATAGGCACCCAGCAGCAGCTGTACCTGTTTCTCGAATCATTATAGTAACCCGGTGCATAAGGCATCGACTGATCTTCTTTGCAAAACAGGAGTCATCCATGAGGCTGCGACAGGTTGTGGTCATTGGCTCATCAGATGAAACAGGATTCCATGAAGAAGCGCGGGCCATCGGCGCGTTTATAGCCAGCCGTGATTTCGTGCTTATAACCGGCGGCCGGGGCGGCATCATGGAATCCGTTTCACGTGGCGCTGCCGAACTGGGCGGAATTGTCATCGGCATACACCCCGGCGAGGACCTTGAGTTGGCTAACCCCTACTGTTCTATCGTAATACCCACAGGGATGGGTTACGCGCGTAATGCCATCAACATCCTGGCTGCCGATGTCGTCGTGGCCATAGGCGGCAAGTCCGGGACCCTTTCGGAGCTCGCCTACGCAAAGACCTATGGGAAACCGGTCATCTGCTGTACCTTTGCCGGCGGCTGGAGCGCGGCCTTTCCCCAGATCCACATCGAAGGCCAGGAGGATGGCCTCTTCATGACAGCCGAATCACCGGACGAGGCGTGCCGCCTGATAGATGAAATACTCTCGGGAGGCACGGCATGAAGGAATCCATGACCATTGCCGAACCATCACCCAAGCGTTCACCATCGGCCCCGGACGAGCATTATGTCCTTGCCATCGACCTTGGGAGCGGCGGACCAAAGGCGGCAGTGGTCTCCGATTCAGGAGCGGTCAGGGCCAGCGCATCTGAAAAAGTCGCCCTCCACCTCCTTCCCCATGGGGGCGTTGAGCAGGAACCGGAGGAGTGGTGGTCCTGCGTAAAACGTACCGCTCAAAAAGCCATCCGCGATTCCGGCGTTTCTCCGGAGAGGATCCTGGCCGTCAGCTGCGATTCTCAGTATTTTGTCATTGTTCCCATTGATGAAAACGGCGAGCCGCTCATGCGGGCGCTCCACTGGCTTGATTCGCGGGGTGCCCCCTATAATACCAGCCTTATCCGGGGTTTGATCAATATTGAAGGATATGGCGCGACAAAAATCTTCCGCTGGATCAATCTGAACGGACTTGCTCCCAGCAAATCAGGCATCGACTCCGTGGGCCACGTACTCTACCTGAAGCACGAACGGCCGGACATATACCGCAAGACATGGAAGTTCCTTGAACCGATGGATTACATCACCCTGCGCCTTACCGGCAGGTGCGCGGCCACCCAGGAAACCATGATTCCCTTCATGGCGGTAGATAACCGCACCTGGGGGGTTACAGATTATCACCCGGGGCTCCTCAAGCTCGCCGGCCTGGACCGGGAAAAACTCCCGGACCTTGTGCGCAACAAGGATATCGTCGGGACCGTTTTGCCGGAGGTTGCCTCCGAACTTGGACTTTCGCCATCAACCAGGGTAATAGCAGGGTCAAACGATACCAATGCATCCGCCGTCGGCTCAGGGTCGGTCCGTGATTTCGAGGGGCTCATTTATATCGGTACCTCGCTGGTGCTTACCTGCCACCTTCCCTTTAAAAAAACCGATATTTTTCACGCGATAACAACGATGCCGAGCCCCCTGCCAGACCGTTATCTTCTTTTCGCGGAGCAGCTGACCGGCGGCAAGGCACTCGAATTCTACCTGAATACCATTATCTATGGCAATGACGGTTACGATACCGGCCCCGTGCCGGACGACGTGTTTTCGCGCGCGGTCAGGATTGCAGGTGAATCGCCCCCGGGCAGCGATGGCGTAATCTTCATGCCGTGGCTCAACGGCACCATGACGCCGGAAGAAAACGGTTTTGCCCGCGGCGGTTTCTTCAACCTGTCCCTCTCGACAAACCGCGCCCACATGACCAGGGCCGTGATGGAAAGCCTGGCCTATAATAACCGGTGGACCTGCGAAGTCGCCGAGAGATTCTCCGGTGAACATTTCCGAAGTTTCAGGTTTACCGGAGGCGGCGCCCAGTCAGACCTCTGGGCCCAGATACATGCGGATGTCCTGGGCGTCCCGATACATCAGGTTGACGATCCGACCAGGACAACTCTGCGCGGCACCGCCATGCTGGCACTCAACAGGCTCGGATCCAGGCAGGTGGATGAATTTCCCGACCTTATAAAGATAAAAAAGATATTCGAGCCTGATCCGGCAAACCGGTCCGTGTACGACACGATGTACCGCCAGTACCGTCAGTTATTTATCAGAAATAAAAAAATATTCGCCACATTGAACAGCATGCGGTAACACCGCATCAGCCCAAGGAGGACCCATGTCAGACCAGCAGGAATTCAAGGACCCCTTCAAGCCCTACAAGGGGCGCTTCCAGAGCTATGAGCGGCTACCGGCCAGGGGCCGCGACAAGGAAGATATTCTTAAAGAATTGGAAATCATGTCCGAAGAAGAAAATTCGAAATGGAAAAACGGAAAGGTTTCGGGAACCTATTATCATGCCGGGGAAGACCACCGGGAATTCCAGAACAGGGTCTTTTCACTCTATTCCCATGTTAATGTCCTCCAGGTCGACCTGTGCCCGAGCATGTCGAAATTCGAGAGCGAGATAATTTCCATGACTGCGCGGATGCTAAACGGCGATGCCGTCAGGGAGAACAATCCCGACGACGAGATATGCGGGTCCGTCACCTTCGGCGGCAGCGAAAGCATCATGATGGCCATGAAGGTATACCGCGACAGGGGCCGGGTCGAGAAGAACATCACCGCGCCGGAGATCATTCTCCCCATAACGGCGCATCCGGCCTTTCACAAGGCAGGGGAATATTTCGGCATGAAGATGGTCCTTGCCCCGGTTGACGAGACAGATTTCCGCGTCATACCCGGAGAAGTCGAAAAGCTCATCAATGCGAACACCGTCGCCATTGTCGCCAGCGCAGGCAATTATCCGTACGGCCTCATTGACCCGATGGAGAGTCTTTCCGAGATTGCCCTGAAGCACGACATCGGGTTTCATATCGACGGCTGTCTCGGCGGTTTTATTCTTCCCTGGGTAGAACGGCTGGGCTACAAGGTGCCGATTTTCGATTTCAGGCTTCCGGGCCTGACGTCGATGTCGGCGGACACCCACAAATTCGGCTACGGTCAAAAGGGTAATTCCGTTGTCCTGTATCGGAACCTCAAGCTGCGCCGTTACCAGTTCTTCCAGATGGCCCACTGGCCCGGCGGCATCTACGCCTCTCCGTCAATGACCGGGAGCAGATCGGGCGGCCTCACCGCATCCACCTGGGCCACGATGGTATATCTTGGCGAAAGCGGCTACATGGAAGCTGCCGCCGCCATCATGAAGGTTGCCGACAGAATCAAGGAAGGAGTCAAGAGCATCAAAGAATTGGAGGTAATCGGCGAACCGACATTCCTTATCAGTTTCAGATCAAGAGAGTTGGACATCTTTCATGTCAACGACTACATGATATCCAAAGGCTGGAGGTTCAACGGTCTCCAGAACCCGGCGGCTATTCACTTCTGTGTAACCATGCCCCAGACCTTTGTTCCGGGGATTGCCGACGCGCTCATAGGTGACCTCAAAGCCGGAGTTGAATACGCCGGGACAAAGAAAGGGACCCCGGCCCGCAGCAGCGCTCTCTATGGACTTTCTGGTTCGCTGGAGGGACGGTCACAGCTTGTCCAGGTCCTGTATGGAACCTTTGAACACCTTTTCAGGGTTTGACGGGTTCAGGACAGCAGTTTGGCATAATAATCAACCATCGTCCGGTCATCAGTTCTGATCGAACCTCTTTCGGTTGATAGTATCGAGTTCTTTTCCAGATACCGCAGGCCCTTTTTCACTATCTTCGCGGGGGGATAGTCGAACTGCCGTCCCGCCTTTGTCATGTATTTTTTCACCAGCCGGTGGGCTGCATCCGCAGGAATGCTGTAGTCATTTTCGGCCAGTACTTTACAGATGATATAGTGGGGAAATATCTTGCGGTCCTTGTCCCACATTCCCATGACGGTCCCCGGTATCCCCATGATCATGTGAGGCCTCTTGGTATACTCCGATAGAAGTATCGGCTTTGAAAAATTGACGTGAGCGACGCCTGTCAGGAGGTCGCGGAACCGCATGGCCCCGCCATGAAGTTCCGCGGGTTTGCCGACATAGGAAATCTCGACCGGGACCATTGCCAGTTCGGTTGTGTGCCGGTAAAGCGAATCATGTACAGCCGACAATAGTTCTTCATTTTCGGCAATGCTCTTCCCCGGCATATAGGAAGGCGCATAAAGGACCGGTACGCCGTGACCGGCGATGGTCGACATGTACTGGATAAGTGACTCGCGGTACACGGCATCGTCGAGTCTGGACCTGTCCACGATGAACCCGCCGCACATCTTGAGGATGAACCTCTCCCGGGTACCGGTGATATCAGAGCCGACGAAAAAACGCGGGAAAGGAAGATTTTTCATGGCCAATGACAAGACGATCATCAGCGAATCCATGATTCCGCCGTATGAATGGACGTAGAAAACGGTCACTGACCGGCTCATCCTTTTTATTTCTGACATGTGTCCGGAAACCATCAGCCTTCCGCCTTTCCCTGTTACGGCATTAATCATCCGCGCAGCGAAAACAATCATCATGATTATCCACTTGAATACCGGGTTGTAATTGTCGGCCATGGAATCAACATTCAATTCGATAAGGCGGCGCATGGACTCACCGAAGTTTTCAGAGGTCATTGATTCAACGATCCGTCTTCCGGTTTCGTCCAGCCGGTTATATGTCTTTTCCCTTAGTTTCCGCATCACATCATCCGTCGTGCGGGGAAGAAGCCTGCCGCTCCGGCGCGAAAAGAATTTTTCCAGTGTCCGGGTAACGATCATTTCCCGGAACACGGCTCCTTTCATCTGTTCCAGACCCTTCTTGCGTTCAGATACCTGTATCTTGGTATTATAAAACAGCTCGTCAAATTTCGCGGGATTTTTTATAGTCTCGATGAGCAATGACGGGTCTTTTTTATTGAGCAGCACCTCATAGAGAGACCGGTATACCGGAATCGGAACATTGTGTTTCTGCGCAAGCTCGATCAGCGGCTCAATGGCGTAGGCGCCCTCTGCAAGATAGTTCATCTTGCCGCCCATGCGCTCGATGACGCTTGCCGGCCTGACACGGAGCACAATGCGGTCCCAAAGGCTCAGCGTCCTTCCCTTCTTGATGATCTGCCCGGTAATGTCTCTTCCGAACCTGCGGTTGCGGCTATGGTCGCTCAGGGCGGTTGCCACCAGGTCTCCCAGTCCCGATATATCTATGATCCCATCTTCGCTGATCCCGAAAATCCTCCCCAGCCGCACCATCTCCTTGAGGGCCTCCGATATGAGGGCCCCGGCCAGGTTGTCGCCGCAGCGTGGGAGGGCGCTGATCATGCCTGCTGCAATGGCTGCCGGGTTCTTAAGGGTGCCGCCGACTTCGACAGCGCGAATGTCCTCGGTTTCGCGGGCCTGGACATATTCAGAATTGAGCAGCTCGGCTATCACACCCCGCGATTCAGCGCAGGTGCCGCCGACGTTAAGACAGGTATGGAACCTCAGCGATACCTCTTCAGCGTGACTCGGGCCGGATATGGCGACTATCCTTCCTGCCATCTGCGGCATCGCCTGTTCCATGGTTTGCGATATGGTGAGCACCTCCCCCTGGATCTTGCAGAAACCCTTGGTCAGGAATCCAACATGCATGTCAGGGGTAATGAAGCGCGCCATTTTCTGCGAGATATCGAAAGCGGCCTTGGACGGCGTTGCAAGGATCACCACGTCAGATCCTTCCACGGCCTCCCGAAGGGTATTGGTGGCAACGATATTTGCCGGCAGTTTCACCTCCGGCAGGAATTCGGTATTCTCATGAAGGGTGTTTATTGAGGATGCTACCGACTTTTCATACGCCCACATTATCACGGTGAGGTGCGGTTTTGATTCGGCTATATTTTTGGCTACCGCGGTGCCCCATGAGCCCGCGCCGATCATGGCGATTTTTTTTATCTGGCGCATTACATGCCTGTGCTATTCCGGATGATTAATCATCGCAGAGTATTGCCCCGGGTCCCCGGATTTTATGCGTGGTCCAGATAATCTTTGAGTTTGCGCGCCCTGGTCGGATGGCGGAGGCGGCGAAGCGCCTTGGCCTCTATCTGCCGGATGCGTTCCCGGGTAACCTTGAACACATAGCCGACTTCTTCCAGGGTGTGGGAATATCCGTCGTCAAGGCCGAAACGCATGCGGATGACCTTCTGCTCCCGCGCCGGGAGCGTCGAAAGTACTGTGTTTATCTGCTCCGAAAGGAGACGGTAGGCCGCCGTGTTTGCCGGCGAATCAACTTCTTTGTCCTCGATAAAATCGCCCAGCAGTGAATCCTCTTCCTCTCCCACGGGAGTTTCGAGGGAAATCGGCTCCCTGGCGACGTTCTTGACGGCCTTGACCTTGCCGACGACCCATCCTAAACGGTCTGAGAGCTCTTCCGGACTCGGTTCCCTGCCAAACTCCTGCTGGAACAGCCTCGTCTCCCGCATGACCTTGTTGATCTGCTCGATCATGTGTACCGGGACCCGTATGGTCCGTGCCTGGTCGGAAATGGCCCGCGTTATGGCCTGGCGTATCCACCATGTGGCGTAGGTGGAAAATTTGTATCCCTTTTTGTATTCGAACTTGTCTACGGCTTTGATGAGGCCGATGTTCCCTTCCTGTATCAGGTCAAAAAAGTGCATGCCGCGGTTAGCGTATTTTTTCGCGATGGACACGACAAGACGGAGGTTGGCGTTGATGAGCTCCTTCTTGGCGATAGAGATCTTCTTCTGCCCCGCATTTATCTGCAGGCCCCATTCCATGATCTCGTCCGCCGTCGCGCCGGCCTCCTGCTCTATCCGGCGGATCTTCCGCTCGTTGTTGCGCACGTTCTTGATGACTTCGAGTATCTCGTCCTTATTCTTGATGCCGAGCTCTTTGACGATCTTCGTGATGCTTTCGCCTTTTTCGAGCTTGCGCGCCATGTGTTTGAGCTCCTTGAGATCCTTGTGGAAATCCTTTTCGATATCCGTGAAGAACTCATAGGTTTCCTGTATACGGGCCACCATCGATTTTATCTTGACCGAGAGCTTATTTATTTCGTTGTCGTTTATCTCGAGGTTCCTGATGGTCTTGCGTATGTTCACCTTCGCCGCCTCGATCTTCTCCCTGAATTCCTCGGCCTTCTTGGATTCAGGGTCGACCTTTTTCAGCTTGTTGCCGAACTGGATCATCTTGTTGTCTTCTTCGATGATGATCTTCATGGTCTCGTGGAACTTCTTTTCTAGCTTGTCAAGATCAACGGACGAGAAATAGTAGAGGCGGTTAACCTTTAAAACGTCCGTGAGCTTTATCTTGCCGCTTTTTATCTTCGAATAGTTTTTGATGAGGTCATTTATCAGTAGAGACGAATTATATACCGTTTCTTCTATGAGGATTTCACCCTCCTCGATCCGTTTGGCGAGATCGACCTCCTGGTCGCCAGAGAGAAGGGAAACCTTCCCGATCTCCTTCAGGTAAAGGCGGATGGGATCGTCGACATGGGAGGTTTCCGTGGCAGTGGTCAGGCTCTTCTTGGATGTGGAGCTGCTTTTCTTGCGGACACCCGGTACCGACTGGTCTTTCCGCGTAGATTCCTCGACCACCTCTATGCCGAGCTGGTTGAGAAGGATAAAGACATCGTCAATCTTTTCAGAGTTGAGAAGCTTGTCCGGCAGGATATCATTTATCTCGTCGTAGGTAACTTCACCGTTGGTCTTGCCGATTTCAATAAGCTTTTTTACTTCGGGAATGGCATCCAGTGTCATCTCTTTTTTGCTCATCTCGCTTACGTATCCTTGTTATAGTGTTTATTTCCTGCCACGTCCGCAGTCTGATGGTGGAAGGGCCCGCGTTACATGAACTTGTTGTAAATGTACTGCGCAAGCTTCTCCTTTTCTCTCCGTAAGACTTCGATTTCGGTTATATACTCATGGTAACTACCGTTGGGAGACGACTTGATCAAAGTGGCATATTTATCAATTTTATCGTCAATTTCACGGACTTTCATGTTAATAAATATTTCCGTGTATGCGGCGCCTGGATTGGTTACAGAATAACCTTCATTAAAAATACCATTCAGAAAATCCATTTCCTGACCGGATGTGAAAAAGTCAAATATTTTATCAATTGAAAACTGCTGGTCGGCAAAATAGAGTTCGGATATCTTCTTTAAGATGGTCCTGGACAATTCATCAGGAATATCATTGATCGAATAATCAATCACGGCCTTCTCGATAAGCTCCGGGTAATGACAGATCAGCTTAATAAGGTCCCGATAACTGCGGGTTATGAAATCCGACTCTACATTTTTAACTTCATGTTCAATTTTAGGCGCTGATTTCTGGTTATTGACATAACTCTTGAAATCGGCGCGGACCGAATTTTCATCCACATCGAGGAGTGAGCTGATTTTCTTAAGGTAGACTCCCCTCTCCGTTTCCAGCTTTATACCGGAAATGGCGGCAAAGAGCTGTTTCAGGGTGTTAACCCTGCCCAGTGTATTGTAATTGTCCATTATCCGGGCAATACGGAAATCAACCGGCCCCATGGCCCTGTCAACCACGGCCATGAATTCCCGGGGCCCTTTTTGGGTCACATAATCAAAGGGATCATTTTCCGGAAGCATCGCTATTTTTATATTCACATTCATGTCTTCGGATAGGTCCAGGGATCGAACCGCCGCCTTGAGGCCGGCGGAATCGGCGTCGAAAAGGAAAATGATTTCCGTGCACAGGTGGCCGAGCATCTTGATCTGCTCGGTTGTGACTGCAGTACCCAGGGGCGCGACCACATTTTCTATCCCGGCCTGATGGCATCCAATCACGTCCAGGTAACCCTCCACGATGATGGCCCGGTTCAGCTCCTTGATGGAATCGCGGGCCCGGTTAAACCCATACAGGACATTCCGTTTTTTAAATAGCGGTGTTTCCGGCGAATTGAGATATTTGACGGTATCGCCGCTGATCGTCCTGCCTCCAAAGGCTATCGCATTGCCCACGGCATCGAAGATAGGGAACATGATCCGGTTGCGGAACATGTCATAATAACTATGCTCCCTCTTCTGGCTCAGCTTGATCAGGCCGAGGGTCTCCGCCACTTCCCGGTCCCTCCCGGTCTTGATCAGTGATTTAAGAAGAAAGTCCCAAGAATCCGGCGCAAAGCCGATTTTAAAATCAACAATGCTTTTCTTGGTGACGCCCCTGCCGGTAATATAATCGAGACCCTTTTTGCCGGCCGGGGTCTTTATATACCCGTGATATAATTCCATGGCCTGACGGTTGACCCTCTGCATTGCCTCATAAACCGCCGTATCGCCTTTCTTCTCATCCTTTAAATCAACCCCGACAAGGTCGGCCACGAACTTCACGCTGTCGGGGAATTCGAGCCGTTCTATCCTTGATATGAAATTGAAGACATTGCCCCCTGTGTGACATCCGAAGCAATAAAATATCTGCTTATCCGGTGAGACTGAAAATGAAGGCGTTTTTTCCTTATGAAACGGGCATAATCCTATGTAATTCTTGCCTTTTTTCTTTAATGAGGGGACATACCGCTTGATGATATCCTGAATGACAACCTTTCCTCTGATCAGGTCTAACGTTTCAGGTTGAATATACAAAGTAACACCATGACAGACCAAGTATTAGCACTTCACGGGTGATTCCCGGCACATTCATGTAAACTGGTTAAATCGCTATGTCCGTAACTCTAGCCACCACGGAATCAACAGATATAAAAGCCGTACCGATGTGTCCTTTTGATTGTTCTGTGCAGACAATTCGAGTGCTTATTTTATAGATAATAAAAAAATAAACAGACGTCAATAGTATTGATAATTTATTTAATAATTATATAAAAAATTGACTATAAAAAGAATTGAATCAATTCATTCATGCCGATATGTAAAATGAGTGATACAGTGCGGTTTATAAAGCCCCGGAATGTGCGACATATTTTTTCTGTTGATACAAAAAATTCTTTTACATATTCATAACTGCAGATAATTGTATCCATTAATTTCAGATCATGAGAGAGGTTATAATGAAAAAAATTGGGATCTTGCTGTTCATTACGGGAGGGTTTCTATTCGTCAGCAACCTGCCACATAAAATATTCAACAATTCCACCGGCGCACTCAGGGACAATATTGTCGTAGCACAGTTCACCCGGGACAAGAGCGATGCGTCGGCAAGCAGTGAAAAAAATTACCGGTACCCGGATTTTTACCGCGGGATGTACCTTAATGTATCATCGGCCAATAGTTTTAAAAAGCTTCAGGAGCTTGTGGCAAAGGCCAAATCAGCAGGCATCAATGCGATGGTGCTCGACGTTCAGAGCGCCAAATTCGTGAAATGCATGGTCCCGGCCAGCCATGTCCAATACTGCAAGGAGAACGGCATTCACCCCATAGCCCGCATTGTCGTGTTTCCCGACGGCCTGAGGAAATATCCTGTCCCCGACAGCTACATAGATGACCGGATCACCATAGCCGAAGATGCCTGCAGAAACGGTTTTCGGGAGATTCAGTTTGATTATATAAGATTTCATGATTCAGGGAGCACAAAGCACCTGACCTACAGCCAGCGCTACAGATACATCGAAGACATCCTTACCAGGGCCCGCAACAGGGTCAAGAAGTACAACGTCAGGATAGCCGCTGACATTTTCGGCCGTATTCCCCTCAACAAGGATGATATAATCGGCCAGAACATGGAAAGCCTTGACAAGGTCGTGGATATCATATGTCCCATGGCGTATCCTTCCCATTATACCTGGAGCAAAAAATTTTACGCTGATCCCTATTTCACGGTCCATGAAACCTCGGCGCGCGCCAAGTCGAGGACCAAGAACGCCATGATCGTTACCTACATACAGGCCTTTAAAATGAAAATGATGGGGATCCCCTTTGAGAAATACGTCGAAGACCAGCTCAAGGGCATACGGGATTCCGGCGTCAAGGGGTTTATTCTCTGGAATGCAAGGCAGGAATATGACCTGCCCCTCGCGGTCGTTAAAAACTTTTATTCCGGCAGGGTCTCGCAAAATGAACGAACCGACAATAATGTTGTCGATTAATAATAAAAGGCGGGGCCCGAAAACCCCGCCTTTTTACTTCTTCGCCGCCTGATCCTCATTTCCTTTCAAAATCAATCTTAACTTCAGCTGTTCCGTCTTTCATGGTCTTCATTTCAATCACGACAATTTTCTTTTCCGGAACGTCAAAATAGATAAAATTCGGTTTAGGCTGTTCTATATTGTTGAGCTTTATGTACCGCGACGATTTCTGGTCGAGGACCCATTTCTCCACGGTTATGAGGTGCCGGTTGGTAGACAGGGTCGCCTCGTATGACTTGGACTGCGACTCAAGTCCGGTGGTTGTTCTTCCCTCCTCTGCCTTGTCAATGAAAACCTTGTAATAGGACCTGCGGTCATTGTCGGGATTTTCAATTTCCACGTCCCTGGCGATAAAGCGGAAATTGAATTTTTCGGGAAGCCGGTACTGGTTGTCGTTATCCTTTACGCCGTTTGTTGCGCAGCCCGCCGCCATTATCAGGAGGATTCCCGACGAAAGGATAACCTTGATGTTTCTCATTGCGCGCCTCTGAGGATCACAGTATATGGATTATCGTAATTTTCAGTTTCTGCTTCTATGATAAGATAGCCTTTCTTGTCAATCATTTCGCCGAAAACGACCCTGCGTTCCCCCTGGACATCCAGGGTTTTTATGATATATCCCAGCGGGTCTGTTACGGAAACCTTTATTGCTCCTCCCCGTACGCCCTGGACCTCAAATTTCTGCTTTATCCTTGAGTCGCCGGCGATAAGGAAGTAATCCTTATCGCCCCTGCTCGATGTGAACCCTGTTATCGTCTTTACCGTCAGCTTATTGGCCTGGGTCAGTTCGTTGTTTGGCTCACGTTCCTGGTCGATGATGCTTTTAAACGGGGTTACAGAAACTATATATTCGCCGGCCGGCACCTTGTCCCCGGACCGCGCGGATACTGCGATGTAAAAATCCTTTTCCGCGTAAAAGTTCGGATAGACCTCCTTCTTCGATCTGCCGCCGCTGTTTATGTCCAGAATCTTTTCACGGTCTGAATCATAGATGGTTAGGATGGCGTCCATATCTTCCGGGGGCCTGAGCTCGATCCTGTAGATCGACGGTCCGCTGTTGGCCTGGTACAGGTAAATGTCCTTATCATCTTTGGAGTTGATCCTGCCGGTGATGATGTTCGAAATATTGTTTGTCGACTCAAAATCATTATTTGGCTCCATCTCGGTGCCGGAATCATGCTCCTTCAATACGGCGCTCAGCGTATATGGCTCTTCGTGGTTAGCCGTGTACCCCTTGGACGCGACCATTATGTAATAGGTCCCCGATTTCTTGATCCCGGCCCCGCTTATGGTCTCCGGTTCGCCCGCCCCTCCGTTATCGGCCATCGCGATTTCCGTCCCTTCGGAATCATACAGACATAAAACCGAGTTGATGTCGCTCACGCCCGACAGGGATACATCCACCAGCTCCGGAGTGCTTTCCTTGAGACTCACATCAACGGCAAACCAGTCCTCCTCGCGATGAAGATTTTCCCTATCCTCATTGAGCCTGTTATAGGCGGGGGAAAAATAACCGGTTATTTCCTTGTTCACATGAAGTGTGTCAGCGTCTTCACGGGAATCGTTCGGCTCTGATTCTTCAGATATGGCCTCCCGGCTCTTCATCATCAGTTCGTAGGTATTCTCCCTGTCCGATTTTCTCCGGTCACGGTCGCTCTGGAACACCTCAATATAATAATCTCCTGCCGTGACCATTAAATTGGCCATGCGCTCCGGCGATGACTTTCGGTTGTCATCGATCCATTTGATTAGTTTCGGTTCTTCTCCACCCTTCCAGATTTTCATGGCGAGGTTTATTCCCTTTACCCCGGATAGCTGTATGTTCAGGATTCCCCTGTTATCGACCCGTATATGATAAAAATCCCTGTCGTTGGGCGTTCCCATAAAGCCGAGGAAGCGTTCATCCGTCGTGATATCGCTGGCGGTGGAAAAGGAATTATTCGGCTCCTTTTCCATTTTTCCCTTTTTTGAGCAACCCAGCATCGGAACAAGCATCACCAGGCAGATTACCGGAACAATAACTCTCATTTTATGGCCTTGTCATTCTATTCGTAAAGATTTTACGCCATCCCCGGAAAGATGTTGACTGTTATCCGGGCATTTATGCTTACATCATAGTAGATATCCAACGGACAGGCAGATGTCAAATATTATTTTACCCTCGGCGACTGCCGATTTGAACCGGTACCGAAAACAATGATAAAACCGGCAGACACGATAGAAATCAGAATGGAGCGCGCAATATACGGAGGTTATTGTCTTGGACGCCATAACGGCAAAGCGGTCATGGTCCTTTACGCCGTCCCGGGTGAAACAGTGGCAGCAATCATCACTGAAGAGAGGAAGGATTTCTGTTTCGCATCCCTGACGTCAATAATTGGGGCTGACCCGAGACGGTGCATGCCGGATTGCCCGCATTTTACCCGCTGCGGCGGGTGCAGTTATCTCCATGTTTCCTATGATACCGAGCTTGAATTCAAAAAAACAATCCTCGAGGACAGCCTCACGAGGATCGCCGGCTTTTCGCGCGACGAATTCCCTGAAATTGCGGTAATTAATGCGGACCGATACGGATACCGCAGCCACGCAACCATCAAGGTCAGACAAGGGATCCCCGGCTTTTACCGCAAAGGAAGCAATGACTTCGTGCCGGTCGGTGAAAGCGGCTGCCTTCTTCTTGCGGCTCCCCTCAATGGCTGGATGCGGGACAACACTCCCATCCCGGATGATTGCCGTATCGCCTTTGACGCAAGTTCAAGCGTGATTGCATCATTCCATGCTGATGCCGTAGTCGTCGATAATGCCGGGGGCCTTGAATATTCCCGCGCCATCAGCAGTTTTTTCCAGGCAAACCGGCTTCTTCGGGACCGGATGCTTGAGACGGTCATACGGTTTGCGGACATGGGGGGTGCCGGGACGTTCCTTGATATCGGCTGCGGCGTGGGGTTCTTCTCCCTGGCCCTGGCCGGCGATGCCAAATTGGGAACCGGCATAGATATCAGCGGAGAAAATATCCGATGGGCCCGGCATAATGCGGCACGCAATGCCATTCAAAACGTCGAATTTATTGCCATGCCGGCAAACCGGATCCACCCGGGGCGGATGCATGCGGATGTGGTCGTTGCAGACCCTCCCCGGGCCGGGCTGGATAAAAAAACCAGGAAGACAATCCTGGCCATGGAGCCATCGGTTCTGGTCTATGTTTCCTGCAACCCCGCAACCTTTGCCAGGGACGCGAAAGACTTTGCCAATGGCGGATACTCACTGGAAAAATTGACCATGATCGACATGTTCCCCGGCACGCACCATATCGAGCTGGTATCCCGGTTCAGCCGGTACAATGTCAATCCGTCTGCCTGAAAATATAGCGGCGAATCCACTCCCTGATCAGCTTGAACAGCCTTATGAACCAGAGACGTATCCTTTCAAGTCCGCGCGACTGAAGGTATCGCTTCTCGTCCTCGTACCGTTCGATTTCACCTATGGTCAGGTCCTTTCTTGTCAGGTTCTCGTCTGCTTCAATCAGCAACTTGTCGAATTTTGACATGGCAGGCATTATAGTGCATTCTATCTCTTTCCATCCCAGCGCCTTGCACGCCTGGAGACGCCGGTAGCCGGCAATAAGCTCAAGGTTGTCCGTTACGGTGATAGGGTTAAGGAGGCCGAATTTCCCTATTGATTCCATGAGATACGTCAGGTCACCGAGAGAAGTCCGTATCCTTCTCTTAATAATAATATCATCAATCAGCACTTTCATGGTAATCCTCCATTTACATACGGCCGTACAGCATCATAGTGATAAGGCGCGAAACAAAAAAAGCACCAATTATAAGAAAGAAAGGAAGAGACCCGAAAATCCCCAGGAATTCCACCTGTTTCACTATCCCCTTTTCAAAGACCTTTTTTCCGAAATGATTGAAATGGTACCACCTGGGATCCTTGCTCCGTTTATAGATATTTCTGAATATCGCCACCTTAAGGCAGAACAGCAATATGGTCAAGAAGCCGGACAGGAGCCAGAAAAAGAACTTAAGGTTGAGCTGCCGTATCAATTCAGGCTTGGTCAGGGACAGGACAATAAGAGCAAGGGCCAGGCCCATGTTAAGGGCTACCGTGGCTATAAACCAGTAAAAATAGAGCTGGTTCTTGTTCTTGATGTATAAGCCGATTATTACGGCATGGAGCACAAAGGACGTAAGCAGACAGAAAAATAGCGTATATATGATCATAGAAAAATTATTCCCGAAAAAAAAGCTATATTATGTCTATAAAATGTCAAGTACATTAAGAGGTTAAAATGCATGATAAAACGGCGAACGGTTCTAAAACCATTCAAAGGCAGGAACGGGGAAAATCTGGCATCGGTAATTTCAATTTAAAAAAAGATACCAGCATCGGCGGGAATCATGGTGGTCTAAGCATGCATTATGCAGAATGGACATCACTCTCTGATGCGCTCTTTGGATTCGATATATTTCAGCATCTTCTGAGCCCCTTTGCTGGAGCTGTCTAACTCGATCGCCTTTTCTGCGTACCTCCGCGCCTTTTCCATGTTGTCATGTCGGTAGTACAGCTCGGACAATGCAATGTATGCATCTGTGTAGGAGGGGTTGAGCTCGATAACCTTCAGCAGGTATTCTTTAGCTGTTTTGTCGTCCGGATCGGCAGTGCGATAATTGAAGACCGCCAGATAAAAATACATTTTCTCAGATTTCGGATATATTCTGAGGGCCTCCTTGCAGGCCCTGATCCCTTCATCGCGGTACTTGTTTTTCAATTTCGCCGGAACAAACGATTCATACACCTGGCGGTAATTGATTTCGGCAATGCTCTTGAGGAGAAGAAATTTGTCCTCGTAATCATAAAGACGGTTGATGTTCTTATGGGCTTCCTGCAATTCGCGCATGGCAAACTGGTCAAGGCCCTGGTTCAAGTAAACGAGGCCTAGGGCCAGGTGCGCACTCGGATTGTTCTTATCTGCAGCGAGGGCGTTTTTGTATTCACGAACCGCTTCACCCTGGCTCCCTATATTTTCGTAATAATCGCCCCGTGCCTTGTAGATATACGCATACCGCGCTTTTTCGTCTTCAGCCCGCTGTATAACCCTGTCTCCGACCGAGCTCAGCCTGAAATTGCCGTAACCGACCAGCATGGGCCCGAAGGACGTGCTGTTGAACACCGTTCGGACCGTCATCTTCGCGGTTATCAGGTTTTTATCATTGATCACATAAAGGGTGTCGCCTTCGTTGATTCCTTCAGCGTCATAAAGCCGGACGGTGGCCTTGCTTTTATCCTGGGCCTTTTCGAAAAGGTCCGTCGCGCTGTATTCATCTTTTGAGGAGTATGAAACTATCTTACCTTTTTGGACCGCATACCAGCCCTCGCGGTCAGTCATTGACACAAATACCTTCAGCCTCATGTCTCCGCTGTCCACGAGCATGTTCGCCCGGGCAGATACGGCAATAAACAATATAATCGATGTCAGCGCCGCAATTCTTTTCATTTATCGTAAAAACCTCAAGGGATTTAAGGGGTTCACGTATTTCCTAATTTCGAAATGAAGGTGGGCTCCCGTTACGGCGCCGGTCATGCCGGAATAGGCAATCGTCTCGTCCTGCTTCACATCGCCGTCGACGGGTACAAGGTTCCTTGAGTTGTGCGCGTATACGGTGATAAAGCCGTTCTCGTGGCGGAGTATGACGCAGTTCCCGTATCCGGCCTTCCACCCGCTGAAGATGACCTTGCCGGAAGCCGCGGCCCTTACCGGCGTGCCGACATTGGCGCTTATGTCAATGCCGCAATGAAACTGCCGCTGCCCATACAGAGGGTCGTTCCTGTTTCCGAAGCCGGATGTAATCCTTCCCCGCAGGGGCCATATAAAGTTGCGCATGCCCGCGATGATTGTCGAAGATACTTTTTTCCTTTTAACTGTAACTTTTATCTCTTCATGTCTCTCCACGGCATCGGGCAGAAAGAGTTTCTGACCCGGACGTATCATTTTACCCCTGAGACCATTCTGAACGACGATGCTCCTTGGCGGTATCTTATGCCTCACGGCGATCCGTGTCAGCGTATCCCCTTTCCTGACCTGGTAATAAATTCCCGTTTTTGTGGGAACATGTATGTATTTACCCGGCTTCAGCATATCGGGGTTATTGATATTGTTTATGCTTATTATCAGGTGCTGGTGGATTCCGAAACGCCTGGCAATTTTCCATAGGTTATCGTTCTTTTTGATCTGATAACGGCGTAAATGCCACCGCCGGTCTTTGGCACGAAGCTTCTCAAAATCTTTACAACCATACCTGCCTGCGACATCACCGTTGTTTTTATGCTTTATCTTCTCATAGTCAATGATGGCGTCATCAAAGGCGTCATCATAAATGATCTGACCGTCGGCTTCTTCTTCACTTTCGGAAGGCGGCGTATCAGAGGTCATCTTTATGCCGTGAATGATTATGGAATTCTCCAGTTTTACCGGGTCATCATCCGCATCCTTTATTTCAAAAAAATAGTATGAGGTCGCCAGGCCGGCGACAAGGAGGCATAAAATTGACGCTATCAGAATATATTTTTTCATACTTTAAAAATCGGAATTTTCCGGCATTATCTTTACATTTATCCTCGCACACACCCGGATCTAAAAACTAACCGGTTGATATCGGGTAAAATCCTGTATTATATGAGAAGGGGGGAACCCCCTTGTTTACAAGGGGGTTTTATTATGAAGAAAAGTTACCGGTATTGGCCTGTCTGCGGGGTCAATACCTTCAGATTGGTTAATCTAACGCATTAAACATACCAGGTTTGGACAAATTACGCAATCGGTGTTATTCTGATTAATGCTATAGGGAAATGCTTATTGTCTTGTAGGACAGCATAGTAAGCCTGTAGGATGAGGTAATGGTCTTCCATCCCCGCCGCTGGAAACGGCGGGGATGGGATCTCTGATTACCTGTTTTTACCGCCTTTTTTATCATCTTTCTTGACGTCTGTATCTTCTTCCTTCTTTTCGACATTGCTCCCGAAGGCCATGACTATGATCACATTAAGCTCATGACAGCCATTATTCAGCCGGCTGGTATAGAGTTTATGGGCTGAAGAGGCCCGGACCGCGTCAATTCCGTAGGCATAATCAATAAACAGGGGCAGGAGGTTGCCCAGCCGCAGGGAAAACGAGCATGACACGCTTTTATACACCTGCTTGGGATATCCATGGTATGCAATCTTGCCGCCGGAGACAATATCCGTCAGCACTGCTCCCCTCCCGTAATAGTAGAGCCCGCGTCCCTGCCCCACGACCTCGTTCTTTTTCGGCATATACATGACATTGAATCCCGGCTGTATCCGGGCATCCCAGAATGGGATCGGGAATCCAATCTGCACGCGCGATATAAGGTAAAGATTGTGCATAAACTCTGTCGACGCGTATCCCGGCATGATCGCGTGGTCCTGCTGCATGTAGCCGATCTGTTCCGCGTTGTTCCTGTCCACGCCCTTGAAGAAGCCGCCGTAGAAATCAAGCAGGAGATTTATATCCTTATCGAAATTGTAGTAGCCGCCGGCGTTGAAATAGAGACGGTGCGTATTATGTACCGTGGACTTATACCATAACCCTTCAGACCTGCCCGTATAGGGAGGCCACCATACGTTGTTGACCTTCTCTCTGAACCATAGACGGTCATAATCATACCAGGTGCCGTAGCCGATGCGCCGGGCATACTGGTATTCAACCCTGAAGAGGTAGCCATGCTTGACCCGGGCAAGGCTTTTCTCCCTCACATCGGAAAGGAGCAGTTCTATCCCGGGCTTAAGCGCCAGTGCCGCTTCGGCATATTCACGTACTTATGTTCATTGGATGCGAGGAGGAACAGCCGGTAAAAATGGTATGACGCATGGAAAGTCGCCCTGGTGGACAATATGCGGAGCCAGTTATACTGGAAGAAAACGCCGGCCCCGGCGTTATTGCCGCCGAACTCGCGGAACTTGTCATTATAACCTCTGTTATAGGATTTCCACGCTGAATAAGTCGAATGTTCCAGGAGCGGCTTCACACCGGCAAAGATCTTGTCAGTTTTCATTGCCGCGATAAAATAAATCCTGGTTGTGGTCATCGTGAACTGCATGTAGAGGTCTTTATTCTTAAAATTATCGCCGAACCAGCCGTAGAAGAACAGCGGTGAATATTTGTTATATCCCTTGCTGAAGGGCTGGTTGATTCCCAGCACGAGAACATGCTTGTATTCCCTGATTTTTTCTTTTGCGATCATGTCGCTGAATTCTGTTTTTGTTATTTCCTGGCTGAAGGCGGGGACAAGGCTGAAGGGTATGAACATGAGACTGAGAACAACAATTACTCTCCGCATCATAAAGGCCTCCTGGATCTGAAGTTATCTTTGTTGACCGGGTAATACTTTGTCTAGCCTGGCAAATTCCTTTCTGTAAGATAGTACAGCCAGAACAAAAAAAAGAGCAAGTAAAAAATTGGTCACAAATAAATATTTCACCCTGCCGGGCGGCAGGGCCATGTTCATTTACCTCGGTTTTGTCTTTTTAAAACGCCAGTCGATGCCCTTTTTTTTCAGGTAATCTTCAAATTCAACGCTGGTATGGAAATAATGGAGATACGGCGAATCAAAGTATTCGCATTCCTCTTCCAGGTTTCCATGGTTGCGGCAGATATGCGGCCGTATATCATATATTGCGCACCGGTAATCCGGCCCGAGATTTTCGCACGGGCTGCGGAATTCCACGTGCCACTTCCTGTCGTGGTCGACAAATACATGTACGTTCTTATGGGCCAGATACCACCGTATATTGTCGTAATCCGTTTTTGTAGTAGGCCGGTCGATTTCGATGGCCGTATACTGGCAGCACCTGCCGCCGCACTCATCGCATGGAGGCGAAAACTGTTTGCTCTTCTTTTTCATGACAATCTCTTCACACTCTATTTATTGCTTCGCGGATAAAAGGGATAATATCGGATGATTTCAGGATGGGGCTGTCCTGAGCCGCGGACTGCAGATCGGCCGCCCTGCCATGTATCCATGCGCCCCACGCTGCGGCGTGAACCGCGGGGACTCTTCTCAGCAGCAGCGCCCCGATTATGCCTGAGAGCACATCTCCGGAACCGGCAGTCGCCAGCGCCGGACACCCGGTCGTGTTGATAAAACGACGACCGTCACCTGCAACGATTGTGCCGGGTCCCTTTAACAGGACCGTACAGGATAGATTATCCGCAAGGTTGGACGCGGAATTGTACCTGTTGCTTTTTATCTCCTCTACGGAAAGCCCTGTCAGCCTTGATGCTTCCAGAAAATGGGGCGTGATTACCCACGAAACAGACCGGTCAAGCCGCCTCTCTTTCAGGAAATCTGCCAGGTGATAAAGGCCGTCCCCGTCAATCAAAACCCTCCGTATGCCGCACGCGGGAGCAGAGTTGATCACTGTTTCCGCGATCGTGCGGGAATAATCGCTCCGGCCCAGACCCGGGCCCAGTATCACCGAATCCCAACGTTTCGACCGAAGAATCGCCTCCACATCCTTCACGGCATCAGCGTCATCAGTTCTCAGTGACATCGTCATGAGTTCCGGGATACGGCCCGCGATGGAACCGCGTGCCTTCTCGGTGGTAACCAGCGTGGCAAGGCCGACGCCGGTTTCGAAAGCGGCAGAGGCTGCCAGCATCGCAGCTCCTTCCATGCCGTCAAATCCGCCTATTATCAGCAGGTGGCCCCGCGCGCCCTTGTGGATGTCCGGCGCCGCACAATATTGCGACTCGATTTCATCGATGGCGTTGTTCGCAAAAAATTCATCATCGATCAGTTCAGCCGACAATCCGTCGGCCCCGGTCAGCGACCTGGGAAATCCTATATCAGCAACATGGAGCGTCCCGGTGTATTCCCTTCCCGGATAGGTCACCAGGGAAATCTTGGGCAGGCCGATGGTAACGGTGCAGTCTGCCGCCACGGCCTCTCCGCCTGGGGCCGCGCCGTCAGACGACAGGCCGCTGGGCACGTCAACGGCAACCACGAAGGCATCAGCATCATTGATGGCCCGTATCGCGTCGGCGGCAGATCCCCTGACCGTACCGGAAAACCCGGTGCCGAGGATGGCATCCACGATGCAGTCGTATCCTTCGAGATCAATGGAGTTATTGAAGACCTCTATACGTATGCCGGATTTTTTGCAAAGGCTGAAATAGACGCGGGATGTTTCCGATATTTTGTTTTCGTCCCCCACGAGGTAGACATCAGTCTGCCGTCCGAACATGGTGAGGAAATACGCGGCGACGAAGCCGTCGCCCCCGTTGTTGCCGGTTCCGGAAAAAACAGCGGCTTTTTTCATCGAAGGACACTCTGTCCCGACACGTTCGGCTACCGCCCTGCCGGCCAAGGCCATGAGCACTTCCCCGGGAAGCCCCAGTTCCTGAATGGTCACCCGGTCGATATTCTGCATCTCAGAGGCAGTCACAACCTTCATGGAATTACTCCCATTTTAGTATATCAACCCCGCTTCTTAAAATGTTGTAGGAATATATTCTCCCGGCATCATCCAGTATTATCCGTGAATAATAATTGCGCTTGTTTTCTATATTTAAATAGACGTTGTTAACGATGGTCCCGTCAAGATTCGCCACTTCAAACTTTACCTGGTCATTATTGACATTCCAGAGGTAGATATACTTATCGTCAATGATATCAAACAGCACGTTCTTCGGATCAGGTATCGTCATGATGTTCTTGGCGATCTTTCCCTCCTGGATGGGAAATTCAAAGATCTTGATATACTTGAGACGGAGTCCGTGGTAATAGGAAACCGAGATCAGGAGCTTGTCGCCCGAGGAAAAGATGCGGACATTGTCGATCTTTCCCTCGTAGACATTGCCCTCCTCCCGTTCCTGCAGGTTCAGTGTACCCAGGTTGACATAATAGTCCCGGTTCTTTCCATTGAACCGGAAGACGCTCCATGAATCCATCGAACGGGAAATGACGAAAAGCCGGTCATTGGAATCGACATAGAGGCGCTCAATATGGGAGAAGGGGGTATCGGGCGCGCCTTTCTGGCCAAGAGTGTACTGCAGTTCCCCGCTCTTGTTGAACTTTACTATATATGACGGCGATACATCAATACTGTCGCTGCCGCTGTCCTTGTCCCTGCCGCCTTCCCGAATCTTGGAAAACTTATTCTGTATGTACACGTTATCATCGTCATCCATGATGATGTACCCTATGGTGCCGAAATTGAAGTTCTCCGAGGGGATGTCGCCGGTTTTCACGTTCTTCAGGGAACCAACCATCAGCTCAATATCTCCATCCGGCTTTATGACCTGCACGCGGTGCAATTCGTTATCGGCAATACAGATCTTCTTTTTGCTTACGCTGACACCGATGGTGAGGTCTTCAAGGCCGTATTCATCTGTCTTTATCATTACCTGGCCTGGTTTTGATCCGCTGCGTACAAAGGCATAACGCTTGGCACTCAGCGTGGTGGACTTCCAGAAGGCGCAGTCGGTCAGAATAAAGGGCACTATCAGCAGCAGGGGAATTATTCTCTTCATACAGCCTCATAGGTTGTTCATGATATGCCGGCTACAGCGCCAGTCATGCGATTTTAACGCCTGATAGAAATATATTCGTTTTCATTGCGATTAGAATCAATGCCTCATTATTTTTCAAGATAATTTTAACCAATGCCTGCTAAAATGCCCCTCTCCTTATATGCTTCCTGTTTTACCAGGTTATCATTTCGAACCTCGATTGCCGGCTTGAGAAATCCTTAAGGACGCTCACACGGGCAGGAATTCCCTTCGTCCCCGGGAAAACGAAGAAGGTAGAGTTATTTTTCAATAAGATCACTAATCATTAATTTCCGGTATGTTATTCGCCTTGACAAAAAAAAGAGGCTTTAAAAAATAGCATATAAAGACAAACATTACCTGCAGTCGGCAGGCTGTACAGCCTGTTCCGCTTCCGGTAACAAGCTGAGGGTGCATCAGGTTCTCAGCTATTCATCAAGGTAAAACGCGCTATAATATACTATACAAAAAGGGGTACATCATGGACTTTAAATTAACCGAAGAACAGCAGATGCTGAAAGATACCTTGCGTAAATTCGCCGAAGAAGACCTGAAGCCGAAAGCCGAGCATTACGACAGGACGCATGAATTCCCGTTTGAACATGTCAAAAAACTCGGGGAAATGGGCGTCATGGGTGTCGTTTATCCGGAAAAATACAACGGAGCCGGCATGGACTACCTGAGCTACGCCATAGCGGTCGAGGAAGTATCCCGCGGAGACGCTTCCGCCGGTGTCATTGTATCGGCCCACAACTCCCTCTGCCTCTCGCCAATAAACTATTTTGCCTCCGAGGAATTGAAGCAGAAATACCTGACCAGGCTTACAACAGGCGAATGGATCGGCTGCTTCGGCATAACCGAACCTGAAGCCGGATCTGACGCTTCAGGGACCAAAACGACCGCCGAGCTGAAAAACGGCAAGTGGGTCATCAATGGAACAAAGAACTTCATCACCAATGGCGGCGTTGCCCAGGTGGCCGTCATTACCGCGGTGACCGACAAGGGCATTGGCCACAAGGGCCTCAGCTTCTTCCTTATAGAGAAAGGCACCCCGGGCTTCAGCGTCGGCAAGACGGAAGACAAGCTTGGCATATGCGCCTCCTCCACGACTGAGCTTGTCTTCGACAACTGCGAGATCCCCGAAAGCCACATGGTCGGGAAACGCGGCGAAGGCTTTAAGATCGCGATGCACACCCTCGACGGCGGCCGCGTCGGCATCGCCGCGCAGGCCGTCGGCATTGCCCAAGCCGCCCTTGACGCCGCCGTTGTCTACGCCAAGGACCGCAAGCAGTTCGGCAAATCAATATCCGATTTCCAGGCCATCCAGTGGATGATAGCCGACATGGCAACCGAAATAGAAGCCGCCCGCCTTCTCGTATATCAGGCCGCCACCCTCATCGGGACCGGCGACCGCCAGCGGTATTCAAAATATGCCGCCATGGCCAAGCTGTACGCCTCCGAGATGTCGCACCGGGTTACCCATAAGGCCATTCAGATCTTCGGCGGGTACGGTTACGTGAAAGACTACCCGGTTGAACGCCATTACCGCGACGCCCGGATTACCGAAATATACGAAGGCACTTCCGAAATCCAGCGTCTTGTCATTGCCAGCAACGTAATCCGCGAATATTAATTGATTGATATTTAATCCGTCCGGCTCCCATAATGCCGGGCGGATTATTTTGCATCTCATTCCCATACATTTCCTCAGCGAGGTATATCATGAATACACAAATTACCAAGATTTTCAAAATCAAGCATCCCATTATCCTTTCCGGCATGAGCTGGATCAGCACCCCGGAACTGGTTGCGGCGGTGGCCAATGCGGGCGGGCTCGGGATCCTTGCGACAGGCATTCTCAAGGCGGAGGAAACGCGGGAATACATCCAGCGCACGAGAAAGCTTACCAAGAACCCCTTTGCCGCCAACGTGACCCTCTATTTCCCCGGTGCCGACCGGAACGCCCGGGTCATCATTGAGGAAAAGGTTCCCGTGGTAAACTATGCCCTGGGCAAGGGGGACTGGATATGCAAGGAAGTCCACGCCTACGGCGGCAAGGTCATCGCCACGGTGACGACGCTCAAGCACGCCCTCGCGGCGCAGAAGGACGGCGCCGACGCCCTCATCGTAACCGGTCATGAGGCTGCCGGCCACGGCGGAGCCGTTACCTCGCTGGTGCTTATTCCCAGCATCGTTGACGCTGTCAAAATACCGGTGATCGCCGCCGGCGGGTTTGCCGACGGGCGCGGACTCGCCGCCGCCCTGCTCCTCGGCGCTGACGGCATCTCCATGGGAACCCGCTTCATGAATTCTGTTGAAAGCCCGGTGCATGCTTCTCAGAAAGCCATCAGCAACGAAACCGACGTTTATAGCACCATATACACCGACAAGGTTGACGGCCTGCCGGCGCGGTTCATGAAATCAAAAGGCTCCCTGCGCCTCATGAAGAAAAAGCTGAACCCGCTGACATCGTTAATAATGTCCAGGAAAATAGCCAAGCTCCTCGGCTTCCCCTGGCTCAAGCTCGCCATTGGCATCCTTTTCATGGGCTTCAAGAAGTCTATGCAGATGGCGCGGATGGCCATCGGTTTTGAAGCCTTCAAGTTAGGGACCATTGACGGCGACAATGTGAAAGGCGTACTCCCCATCGGCCAGGTCACGGGCATCATCCATGATACCCCGACGGTTAAGCAGATAATAGAGCGGATCATCAAAGAAGCGAAAGAAGCGGAAAAGGTTCTGGCGGCGAAGGTCAAATAATACGTCATTTACAAAGCCTGTTCATTCCTTATGCAGGGATGAACATCCACGCGGTTATTCCCGTCACAGCAGGAACTGCGACTCAGAAACCAGCATGACGGGGATGATCGCGCGGCCATTATTACCGCCACAATGCCGGACACGGTTTGCATAACCGATGTTGAAACCCTGCCCGTCCTGAGCGGCCAGGGTCGGCAACAGGTACGTGTCCGGAGGTCCAAGAAGCGCCGCCAGATTGGGCGTTGGGATTTGAGAAGCATTTAGCCTGCCGGTCACAAAACACCAATGGCAATAACAATAAGGTACGGGTTCCCGTGCAGCCCCAGGAGCATCCATCAATCAACACCCACATTCCTTTGCTCCATGCCGTAATGTGAATGTCCTGATGATCATCCATAGGCGATACGGGACAAAATAATAGTACCGATCCGGTATCACCACATGCAGCCACCTGAAAATTGGTAACTTACTGCCATAACTTTTTACATAATCAAATAACGTTATACTGAAGAACCAGGTATTTTATTATTTGTATTGACATTTTTCAAGTTTTTTTGTATTTAAATAGTATCAAAACAAGGGGTGACAGTAATGGGAATACTCAAAGAAACCGGTGAAACCATTGTCAAATACGGTGAAATCATCGTCAACAAGACCGAAGAACTCGCGAAGATTGCCAAGCTCAACCTTGATATAAAGAGAATGAAGATAGACCAGGGCATCGTGGAGAAAGAACTTGGCAGGTATGTCATTTCCCGCATTGATGAAGGCGTGTCAACCGTTGACTGCTCCGACGCAAAAGTGAAAGAGATGCACGGGAAGGTGGTTGAGCTGAAGAAAAAGATCGAAGAAAAGAAAGCTGATATTGAAAAAGTGAAAATGGAAGCAAGAGAACCGAAGACCGAAAAGAAACCCGAGGGCGGCCCGCAGTAGCCAGTTACATGCCCGTTACCTCCAGAAAAATAATTGCCTACATCAATGCCCGCAGCGGCGAATTCACCAGGAAGGATATTGTCAATGATCTGATTGACCTGGGGACAGCCGGGCGAAAGAAGAAAGCGGGAAAGAAGTCAAAGCCATCGGTTCCGACCAGGGACCTGGCCGTCATTGATGAGACCCTCGATGACCTGGTGGCCGTCGGTCTTGTCCGGAGAAAAAGAAACCGCTTAGTCAAGGTGCATAACTTCTCCCTGGAAGGCTACATCCGCATCAATTCAACCGGCAACGGCATGGTCCGGGCCCTTGATATCGATATTGTCATAAGAAAGGACGATTCAGCCGGCGCCCATGACAATGACCTTGTAGCGGTCAGGATATTCGACGTCCGAAGGGGCGTCATATCCGGGTCCGTTGAAAAAATCCTCCACCGGGAAAAGACGTCCTATTTTGCCCGTATCACAGATACGACCAGGGACGCGGTTATTTTTACCCTTATGGACGTTCCCGGGAACCGGGAAACATGCGCTGTCAGGCCGGCGGGAAGTTTCAACAAGGGCGACATGGCCGTCATCAGGCTGGAAGAAGGACTGTACCACAAGCGGCAGAAATGCTCCATCCTCAATTCCTTCCTGCCTGACGACGAGCGCTATGACCTTGAACGCATCATGGTCAAGCATTCCCTGCCCGGCCCGCACCGGGAGTATCATGAGCTTAAGGAGATGCAGGCCCTTCGTCCCGATACCGGTTCCAGGAAGGACTACCGGGATCTCTTTACGGTTACCATCGACGGCGCCGACGCGAAGGACTTCGATGACGCCATTTCCATAGAGCGGAAGGGAAACGGCTTTACCCTCTACGTCCACATCGCCGACGTCTCCTCCTATGTGCGGAAGAACTCGGAACTTGACCGCGAGGCGCTTAAGCGCGGCACAAGCTATTACCTCGGCAACAATGTCATACCGATGCTCCCGGAAGTCCTCTCCAACGACCTCTGTTCCCTCCGGGAAGGCGTCGACCGCCTGACCATGTCCGTGGAGATGGACATTGACCGGAACGGCTCTGTAAAAAACAGCCGCTATTCACGCGGTCTCATAAAGGTGGACCGTAGGCTCACCTACACCGGGGCCGACGGGATACTGTCTTCAGGCGGAGACGGCCGTGTGGCGGACATGCTGCGGTTATTGTATGACTGCGCCATGCTGCTGCACGACCGGCGCGTCAGCCAGGGCAGCCTGGAGCTCAACCTGACCGACCAGTCCCTGGTCTATGAGAATAATGTCGTAACCGATATCAAGTATGTCGAGCGCCTGAAAAGCCACCTGATGGTAGAGGAGTCCATGCTCTGCGCCAATGTTGCCGTTTCCCGGTTCATCCGCGAAAGCGGCGTTCCCTCACTCTACCGAAACCATGAGCCGGTCAGCCCGGATTCCCTGGTCTCCCTGAAGGAGTTCCTCCGGCAGCTCGGGATCCCCTTCAAGATTGCCGGCAACATCGCCGCCAATTTCCAGAAGGTTCTCGCCCGGGTTGCGGGCTCCGACATTGAGCATGTGGTCAACATGGTGATACTTAAATCGATGATGCAGGCCTTCTACGGCGCGTATCCCGAGGGACACTTCGGCCTCGGTTTCAAGGATTACACCCATTTCACTTCACCTATCCGGCGCTACCCCGACTTGGTAGTTCACCGCTGCCTGAAAAGCATTATCGACAGGACTTCGCCTCCTTACGGCCATGACGAGATCGTCGAAATCGGTGACAAGAGCTCAGAGCTGGAACGGGTCGCTCAATCAGCGGAGCGCGATTTCAGGAAAATTAAGACCTGCCGCCTCATGATGGACCGGGTTGGAGAGACCTTTTCCGCCATAATCAACGGCGTCAGCCGCTACGGCTTCTATGTCACGCTGACCGAAACGCCGATTGACGGCATGGTGCCCCTCTGGACCCTTACCGACGACTTCTACCTGGTGAAGGAAGACGATTATACCGTTATCGGCAGAAAGCATGGCAGGCGCTTCAGGATGGGCGACCGCGTCAATGTAAAGCTCACCAGCGTCGAGCTTGACCGGATGATAATAGATTTCGAAGTGCTGTAGCCATGGGCGCGCGATTTGCCATTCATCATCATGCCGATCCGCCTGCCTATTACGATATCATCATCGACCGCGGAGATTCAGCGTCAACGTTCCGCATCGTCCAGTTTGACATGCTCGCCTTCCAGGACGGTACCGAGGTAAAGGCTGAAATCATCGACAATGCCGACGGCTGCGGCCTTGACGATCCTATCGGCTGCGGAAGCGGGAGGGTGCGCCTCTTTGACGCCGGGTCGTGCCTCATTGAACGATGGAGCCCCCCGGTATATATCATACACATTGCCGGGAGACAATTCTACGGCACCCTGCATATCCTGAAGGTCCAGGAAGGTTACAGCCTGCGCTATGTCCGCAGCAGGGCCAAAAAGCAGCCCCCGCGGTGATTGAATACCCATAACCTGCTTAACCCGATCAAAAAATTGTTGAATCAAAATGCGCTGGTGGTATAAAGGTGTACATGCGAGGTGCCTGATGAAGCTAATTCCGAAACGAACCGTTCCTTCTTTCAACAACAGCGATACCGTCGTCCTGTTCATGGGCGAAGAAGAAGCCGCCGTCCGCGGGAAAAAACTGCCCGGCGCATTTTCCCCTATTGAAAAAACCATTGATTTATCCTACTTCAAAGGCAAGCAGTCCGAGATTATTTTCATTCCCCTTGCCGACAGGCCGAATCTCCTTCTCTGCGGCACCGGCAAGGAGAAGGAACGTGACGCCGAATCGCTGAGACGGTGCGCAGCCGCGGTTGCATCCCAGTGCCGCGATAGGTCCATTGAGCACGTCCATGTGCTGGCACCTTCCGCCAGAGGCCTTGACGAAGACACCGCGTTATCTGCTGTTTCGGAAGGCCTCTACCTTGGCAATTACAGCTTTGACCGGTACAAGACAAAAAAGAATGACAACGGCAAACCCCTTATTTCCAGCGCAGTATTTTACAGCAGCGCAAAAAATGCGGCTTCAATATTGAAAGACACTGAAATCGTCGCACGCAACACCATCCTCTGCCGCGACCTCATCAACGAAATAAGCGAAAAATCAGACTCACGGGGAATTGCCCGCGAGGCCGCTTCCCTTGTCAGGCTTCCCGGCGTCACCTGCAGGGTCTTCGGCAAGAAGGATATTGAGAAGATGAAGATGGGACTTATTCTTGCCGTCAACAAGGGGAGCGCAAGGCCGCCGCAACTGGTTGTCCTCACCTATCGGGGCAATCCCCGCAGCAGGAAATTCTTTGCCGTTGTCGGCAAGGGCATCACCTTCGACTCCGGAGGCATGAACCTGAAGCCTTCGGGCCATATCGAGGACATGCGGACCGACATGGCCGGCGCAGCAGCCGCGCTGTACACCCTCAAGACCGCGGCGGAACTCAAGCTGAAAAAGAACGTCTATGCCGTCCTCCCGCTGACCGATAACATGCTGTCCAACGACTCCTATCGTCCCGGTGACGTCTTCACCGCGTACAGCGGCACCACGGTCGAAATCGGAAATACCGACGCCGAAGGACGCCTCATTCTCGCTGACGCCATCGCCTATACCGAGAAGGTCCTGAAACCGGCATGCATCGTGGACATCGCGACCCTTACCGGCGCCTGCCTGGTCACCTTCGGCGAAATAATCGCCGGTTACGTTACCACCAGCAGGGACCTCGGGTCGCTCCTTGAAAAGGCCGGCGAAACTACCGGCGAGCTGATCTGGGAGCTCCCCATATACAGGGACTACGAGGAAAACCTCAAATCGGACATCGCCGATCTGTGCAACATCTCCTCCGAAAAAAACGCAGGCACCATCATGGGCGGTATCTTTCTGAAGAATTTCGTGACCGCCACGCCATGGGCTCATATAGACATAGCCGGCACCGCGCGTTCGTCAAAACCGCGCGGGTATCGTCCGAAGAACGCCACCGGCTTTGGCGTCCGTCTCCTGGTCGAGGCCCTGCGGCAATGGAAAGACTGACTCGGCAGGCACTGTTATTGGCTTGACCTGGAACCATGATGGTGATATCTTGAAACTAGCCGGATTATAAGCGAACCGCCATGAAATATACGATAAAAGAAATAATTGATATCGCTGTAGGCATAGAAGAAACGGGCTGCGATTTTTACACCAGGTGCGCCGTTCTTTTCAAGGATACGGCAATACGAGATGTTTTTGATTTCCTTGCCAGGGAGGAACTGGAGCACAAGAAATTGTTCCAGTCCCTTATCGGAGCCGGGGAACCGGAAGGATTGTTCACTGAAGAATACTTCGCCTACCTGAAGGCAATCGGCAGCGGCAGGATTTTCGAAAAGCAGGTGATGGATATTGACCGGATAATTGCCGGCATAGCCGGCCCCACGGATGCCGTCAAACACGCTTTTCTGACAGAAAAGGAATCCATACTGTTTTATGACGAAATGAAGCGCCTCTATGAAAAAGACAGGAACACCACATCACTGCTGGATCGCATCATAGAGGAAGAGCGCAAGCATGTGGCCATACTCCTCGACCTGCTTGAAAAAACCAGACTTTCCTCGTAAACCTGCAGTTTTTCGCAGATAACGCCGCTCTCACCGCATACCGGAAATTTTACATGGCTGAAATTTTTAACGTACTAATTGTTGTGGCTGTCCGGTGCGTCCCTGGTTACCTTTGTCGCATGAAGCCGGTTTATCCATTATATGCTTCATGCCATTACGGGATGGTGTAACTGGTAGCACACTGGGCTTTGGACTCAGCAGTGGAGGTTCGAATCCTTCTCCCGTAGCAGCAGGGACTGCTTCGTTAACAGCCGCGTCCCTTTATTTGAAAATATCGCCGGTTTCCATATACCACAGTACAAAATCGAGATGGTCCAGTGGTATGCCGATCCGGGCCGCGAACGCCCTGAGCCTTGCTTCAATGTCGAGATACCTCCGGGGGGACAGCGATGGAGGGATTTCGTCTATAAGACCCAGGGACGCCATGCTCCTGAGTATATGGCGGTCAAGTATGGCGATCGATTCGCCAAGACCGATGTTGCGCAGGTAATGACTTGCCTCCTTGTATCCCAGGCCTTTGACATTCTTAACGAGCCATTCCCTCCTGCCGGGGCCGTCATACAAATCTCCCAGGATCCTTCTTATTGAATTTCCCTTTGTTATAAAAAAATCACGGGCTTCCAGGATATAAGAGGACTTGTTATTCTTGAATCGAACTATATTCAACACCCGGCAGATTTCATCGAAACAGCCCCCGAAGAGGCAATCATCCTTCAACAGGGTTTCCACAGCCTGCCAGCACCTTCTCGCCCCTGATTGGGGAGTGAGGAGGCAGAAAACAAGCTCCACGAAGAGGGCCGTATCATCGCCGCTATCCCATATGTTCCGAAACTCTTTGAGGCGATCCTGCACCCTTCCGGATATTTCACAATGGACAAGCCGTATCTGCTCGATTCTTTTTTTTCTGCTGCCTGTTGACATTATGCTTTCTAACGCGTATACTTTCTATTGTGCAACTTAAATCAGGAAATGAAGACCTTTTTCCGGCATTGTGCCGGCACATATTACGGGATTCAATATAAATATAATTACCATAGCTCATTTGAGGACATTATGGCGCAAAAAAAGCTTGCTGTCGGTTCCAAGGCACCGGATTTTTCTATCCCTGACGCAACGGGGAACATGGTATCACTGAAAAGCTTCCGCGGCTCCTGGCTGGTCCTTTATTTTTATCCCAGGGACAATACCTCAGGATGCACCCTGGAAGCAGTTGATTTCACAGGACTGGCGCACGAATTCAAAAAACTAAAGGCATCGATTGTCGGGATAAGTCCCGATACGGTTGATAGTCACCGCACATTCATCGAGAAGCGGGGGCTGGGCATCACTCTGCTGAGCGACAGTGAACGCAGTGTGGTGAAACAATACGGCGTTTGGCAGATAAAGAAACTGTACGGCAAAGAATCGTATGGCGTTGTACGGTCGACATTCCTTATCGATCCGGAAGGCACCATACGGCAGGCATGGGAGAAAGTAAAGGTCAACGGACACGCCGATGAAGTCCTGGAAAGCCTGAGAAACATGTCGTAACCGGGGGCATTAGAGGATGCCGGCCTGGACCTGGATTCCGATCGAGAAGCCGCGGAAGTCTCGGTCTGATATACCCTGATAGCTCACTCCCCATGATATGCGGTACGATGTCCCGATGCCGATCCTGGCATAGGCGGGAAGGTTGACGAATACATACAGCTCAGGCTCAAGGATTGCAAAATTCTTCCCCGGGCCCCCGGTGTAGTCCCTGCCGAGGTGTCCCCCTCCCGCCAGCGCTCCAAGGGAAAAATTTATGATTGAACCATGAAAGATGTGGTAGGATATGTACCCGCCGCCGTATACGGTCCTGACATCCTTCCCGGCAGAAATCCAGGATGCATAGAACTGCTCGGCGTAGTTTCCGCTGTCCATGGACGAGCGGTGTGCCCCGACCGAGAACTCATACCCGGCGCCGATGGCAAAAATATGGTCCACCAGCAGGGCGGCCCTGCCGCCGATAAGGCCACCCCACCCCTTTCGGTATTGCGCTGCCTGCCCTATGAGGGAGAGATAGAACCCGTAATGGATATACTTTGAGTAATTAAGCATGTATAGATCGGCTCCATGCTCTTCTTTCACCGGATACTTTTTCTTCGATAGATCGCTGTCTATATCTATTGCAGCAGCAGGCAGCGCCATGGATAATACAAGCAGGAAGATTACAGTTGTTCTTGTCAATAAACCTCCCGGACATCCCGCCTTTTAGTCAAATTTCATCTCACGGCTTGGGGAGCGCATTACTCTAATTTCACGGTTTTTCTATCTGAGGCCATGAGAACAGCCGGTATTTTTATTTTCCCTTCGCCGACCACCGTATCAATCAGTTCCTGCGGCGCCAGCCGGTACCAGAGTTTTACTTCAACGGTCGCGCTCGGTTCATTAATCCGCGGCAGTCTGAAGGATTCCCGGGAGCTTTTCAGCGGTTCAATCCTTTTATCCCGGATAATTTCCCGTGCCTTGGCTACATTCATGACCGCGTTCCCTTTCCCATCGCCGAAAACCGTATTGTACAGCACCGTGTCCTTCTCCAGACGTCCCTGCCGGTCCAGGCCTCCATTTTTATAGAGCAACTTCCCCCCCGCGCCGGTTACGGTCACCTCGAGCCACATCTGCCTCACATGGCTCAATCCGGTCGGCAGGCTGTGCCCTGCGCCGCTGTTGGTAACGGTCACTGTCAGAGTGCCGTTTTTTAGCGCATCGCCGATCGATACTGTTGCCGCATGTTTGAGCCGCTCTTCCGCCATGGACACCTGGTCCTTGTTGCCGAACTGCGCGGGGACAAGGGTGTTCGTCCCGGTAAAATAGTGGCTATAGATATGTTTCCTGACCGGCGCTCCCTCTGCCGACGATCCCGGATTGTCAGGCCTCTCCGTCGATCCGGTGGCAGCTATTCCGGGCCGCTGTCTCATGTGACAGTCCTGGCAGGGAATGCCCCGATCGGCATAGGGCCCCTTTTCCCATTCCTCGTACGGCGATTCAAGTTTTGTGCCGAACACGACATGCCGCACATCATGGCATACGCCGCAAATTTCCGCCCTGGTATGAAATTTCGAATATGCCGCCTTATGGAACTCGGGTTTTGAGTCATCGCGGGGTCCCCTCTTTGTGCCCGGATCATTTTCGCCATGACCGGGATCGAGTTTCAGATCGGCATTATAAATCTTACCGGCGCCCGTGGCCGAATGACAGAAATCGCACTGGACTCCTTTTGCCGCCAGTTCAGGGATTTTCTTCAGATGGTCAGATGTTTTCGAAGGCATTCCTGAAAAAAAACCGACCGGCGTATGGCACGAAACGCAATGTTCCGCTTCCTTGATCTCGTCACTGTCCGTAAGACCCTTGAGATCATGGAGCGCCACTTCCCGGTAGAGAGGATCAACATGAGACAGGCTATGCATCGAGCCTTTCCATTGCTCGTAGATATCACCATGACAGCCCCCGCATGTTTCCGGAGAAATGAATCGTGAAAGTTCATAGTGCTGTATTTTCCCGCAGGAAAAAAACATAATCGAAATTGACAACACCGTTATTGTTCGCGGCAGCAGACTGTTGTTCATCGAGGTCCTCTTCGTATATTATTGGATGCTTTTTTTTCATTTTATCAAAAACGCATAAATTAGCAACCACTTTTTATCATAAATAACCTGGTCATTGAATCGAATTGTAATCATTACATGTTTGTTAACAGTATAGTTCAAAAACATGGAAACCTGTAAAACTTTAGTTGACAAATAGGGACACCGCATTATTGTACTCGGGAAGCATACACGGGCGGTACATGCCCTCTTGTTATTTAATATTAATTATCAGTCAGAAACGATAACGGAGCAGGATCATGAAGGCAGTTAAAATAAAAGAAAATATTTACTGGGTCGGCGGCATAGACTGGGACCTGCGGAACTTTCACGGGTATCTCACCCAGCGCGGATCAACCTATAATGCGTATCTTGTCATCGACGAAAAAATAACCCTTATTGATACCGTAAAATACTACCTCTGCGATGAAATGATCGCCCGCATTAAATCCGTCGTGGACCCGTCCAAAATTGATTGCGTTATATCCAACCACGTGGAGATGGATCACTCTGGATCGCTGCCGCAAATCGCGAAGATCGCTCCCAAGGCAACCATTTACACTTCCCCGAATGGGCTCAAGGGCCTGACCGAGCATTACAAATCCGGATTGAACCTCAAGGTCGTCAACAATGGTGATTCCATCTGCACCGGGAAATATAACTTCAGCTTCGTCCTGACCCCCATGGTTCACTGGCCGGACAACATGATCACCTACCTGGCGGAGGAAAGCCTGCTCTTTTCCAATGACGCCTTCGGCCAGCACATAGCAAGCTCCGAGCGTTTTGACGATGAATACCCTTTCGACATCATCATGATGGAAGCCCGAAAATATTATGCAAACATTGTCCTGCCATACGGCGAGCAGGTAAAAAAAGCCCTTGCCGCCGCGTCCGGGCTTAACATTGACGTAATTGCGCCCAGCCACGGCATCATCTGGCGGAACAATATTCCGTCGATTCTTGATGCATACACCGAGTGGTCCGCCAACAAGACTTCCAACAAGGCGCTCATAATATACGATACCATGTGGAATTCAACCAGGAAACTTGCTTCCGCCATAGAGGAAGCCTTTGAAAACCGTAATTACCGGACACTCATGATGAATCTCCAGACAAACCATATTTCGGATATTCTGACAGAACTTATTGACACACAATACATCTGCGTAGGCTCGCCGACCCTCAACAACAATATGCTTCCCACGGTTGCCGCATTCCTTACCTACATGAAGGGTCTTGCTCCCAAAAACAGGAACGGCCTTGCCTTCGGGTCCTATGGCTGGGGCGGCCAGAGCGTCGGGCAGATAGAGGAAATATTGAAGTCCTGCGGATTCAGCCTGCTGGAAAGCATAAAGGTGAAATACATCCCAGACGACGATGTTTTGAAAAATATCACACGGAAACTTGAAAAGGAAATACAATAGACATATACTCAAGGTGGCGCCGAGAATTCATCATTAATGCTTCTCGTGGCATTAACGCATTGAATATGACAGTAACAATCATCCGGCCAGATGAATTATACGGGCAGGTTATAACGTGGTCAATGACTTGAAAGACATATTAATTGATAACGGCATAAGCCCTTCCTATCACCGGCTGAAGATCTATGAATACCTTGCCCACAACAAGACCCACCCTACCGCGGATATGATCTATGAAGAAGTCATTAAGCAGATACCCACGCTTTCAAAAACTACCATATACAACACTCTCAAGACCCTGTCGGAAAAAGGCCTGGTTTCACCCATCACCATAGAGGATAATGAAGTGCGGTATGACGCTGACCTTTCCTTCCATGGCCATTTTAAATGCCTCAACTGCGGCATGCTCTATGACATAGAACTTGAACAGATGAGCATTGATAAACGGTTGAGCGTCAGCAGGAAAATACAGGGTCACCATATTTCCGAGAGACATATCTATTTTAAAGGCATTTGCAAGAAGTGCTATAGATAATCGCGTTCTTTGTCCTTGTTGGATTCCTTTCAGAACACGACATTCCCATAGGCGCCGGCATGGCGACTGGATTATTACATTCTTGTAATTTTAAAAAATCACGGTGGGTTCATTTTTTTACTTGCCAAATTAGCGTTAGTCTGTAATTTATAACTATTACAAATGTTAGTCTTATATAATTTTTATTCATCATTTATTGTTTTTCAAAAAAATTGTTTTCAAATTGAATATATGCATTATAATTATGAAACATTGAAGATTCGTATAACAAACCATTATTGGCTTCTCACAGCCGTGCACGTCTTAAATACAAAATGATTCGGAGGCTATAAATATGAAAAAATATGTATGTTCAGTATGCGGATATGTCTATGACCCAGAAGCGGGTGACCCGGACAACGGAGTTAAGCCAGGAACACCTTTTGACAAGCTGCCCAAAGACTGGGTTTGCCCGCAATGCGGCGTGGAAAAAGACCAGTTTGAGCCCTACGAAGACTAGTCAGAATGCAGTGAACTCCCGATCTTACCATGAAAATATGGAGGTAATCGAATGGATGCCGTTATTCTTTCGAGAATACAATTCGGATTAACAGCGGGTTTCCACTTCATTTTTCCGCCCCTCACCCTGGGGCTGACCCTGGTCGTTGTGATTCTTGAAACTATTTATTTCAGGAACAACAACGATCTGTATAAAAAAATATCCAATTTCATGATTAAGGTGCTGGGGCTTGTTTTCGTCATGGGAGTGGCCACCGGCATAGTCCTTGAATTTTCCTTCGGAACGAACTGGTCCAATTATTCACGGATGGTCGGGGATATATTCGGCGCCCCTCTCGCCGCTGAAGGTGTTTTCGCTTTTTTCATGGAATCGGTTTTCCTTGGTATTCTTGTTTTCGGCAGAAATCGCGTTTCCCGGGGAGTCTTTCTGCTTTCTGCGTTCCTCGTTTTCATTGCCTCACACCTTTCCGGTCTCTGGATCATCATAGCCAATTCATGGATGCAGACCCCTGCAGGGTTCGCCATTGAAGGCGGCCGTGCTGTTCTCAAGGACTTTTTTGCAGCGGCATTCAATGACTCAACGCTCATCAGATACCTGCATACCGTCATGGGCGGCTGGATCACCGGATCCCTTTTCACCGCCGGAATCGGATCATGGTATCTCCTCAAAAACCGCGACCTGGATTCCGCCAAGCCGCTCCTGACAATTGCTCTCTGGATCTATGTGGCCATGGCCATCCTCCAGTTCGGCTCAGGCCACGGACATTCGGTGCAGGTGGCAAAGACGCAGCCTGCCAAGATGGCCGCCTTTGAGGCCCTGTGGAAGGGTCAGAATGGCGCGCCCATGTCCGTCATCGGCATTCCAGATCCATCCCGGAAAAAAACCCATTTGGAAATCGCGGTTCCCAAACTCCTGAGCATTGCCATTTATTTTGATCCCGAAGCCAGGGTGCAGGGACTTGATGATTTCAAGGAGGAAGAACTGCCTTCAGTAGTGCTTTCATATCTTACCTACCATGGCATGATAGGCCTTGGTTCGCTCTTTGCCCTGCTGGCAGTCATCTCCGCGATCCTCATGATCAGCAGGAAACTATTCGAAGCCCGCTGGTTCTTATGGGTGCTGATATCAGCCGTGCCGCTCCCCTTCATCGCCAACGAACTGGGATGGATGGCGGCTGAATTTGGAAGACAGCCGTGGGCCGTCTACAAGGTTCTCAAAACCGCCGAAGCCGCCTCTGTGGTTGTACCGGCATGGCAGATCCTTGTTTCCATAATAGCGTTCAGCGCCATTTATTGCCTCTTGTTCGCCGTTTTTCTCAAGATTTTATTCAGCATAATCAGCAAAGGGCCGGATAAAATCACCATCGGATACGTGGGGGAATAATATGGAAACATTGCAGATACTCCAGATAACATGGTTTTTCCTGGTGGGAATTCTCTTCACAGGATATTCGATTCTTGACGGTTTTGACCTCGGCATTGGAGCGATGCTGCCCTTCATGGCAAAAGACAAAAAAGATATAACCGCATTGTTTACCGCAATAGGACCCGTATGGGACGGCAATGAAGTTTGGCTGTTAACCGGAGGCGGAGCCCTTTTTGCCGCCTTCCCCCATGTGTACGCTACGGTCTTCAGCGGCTTTTACCTTGCCCTCATGATTGTGCTATTTGCCCTCATCTTCAGGGCCGTATCGCTTGAATTCTGGTCCCTTGATGAGACAAGGCGCACCTTCTGGAAATGGGCCTTCAGCATCGGCAGTTTCCTGCCCGCTCTTCTTTTCGGAGTGGCCCTGGGCAATGTCATACTGGGCATTCCACTCGACGACAGGATGGAATTCACCGGCAATTTCGTTACCCTGCTCCGCCCCTACCCGCTTGCCATCGGCCTTCTCGGGTTTTCGGCAATTCTTCTGCAGGGCTGCACCTATGGGGCGCTGAAGACCACGGGCGAACTCCATGATCGTCTTGTCGCAGCCGGAAAGAAAATAGCGATTGCATACGGAATACTCATGGTCATATCGGGGGTCCTAACCGGGATTTTCATCCCCGGAAGCATGGCCAACATCCCCGGCTGGGTATGCGCGGGAATTGTCCTGGCGTCAATCTTCATGACCGCCATTCAGCTCGGCAAGGGCAACGGTCTTCCGGCTTTCTTACTCTCATCCCTCTCGTTCATGGGTTTGTGGGGCATTGCCGGATCGCTTCAGTTCCCCGCCCTTGTCCGTTCTATAGGCAGCGGGGATCTTAACCTTAGCATTTACAACTCATCATCCAGCCAGTTGACGCTTACGGTCATGCTTATCATCGCACTGATCGGTATGCCCATCGTGATTGGATACACTATATACGCGTACCGGATATTCAAGGGAAAAGTCACCCTTTGATCCTGTTCGCTGCGTAAGGGATTGTCCCTTAACAAATTTTTATATGGAGGTTCATCATGACACAGAGATTCGAAATTTACAAGTGCCAGGTTTGCGGCAATATGGTCGAGATAATCCATGAAGGCGGCGGCACGCTCGTATGCTGCGGCCAGGAAATGACCCAGCTCAAGGAAAACACAACCGATGCGGCAAAGGAAAAGCACGTTCCTGCCGTCAGCAAAACCGATCATGGGATCAAAGCCAAGGTAGGCGAAGTTGCCCACCCGATGGAAGAAAAGCATTACATAGAATGGATACAGGTCATTTCAGCGAACGGCACCTCAGACAGGAAGTTTCTCAAGCCGGGTCAGGAGCCTGAAGCTGAATTCTGCTGCGTTGACGAGGGGTCAACAGTGCGTGAATACTGCAATCTGCACGGGCTCTGGAAGAAATAACGTCACTTGAGGCATATCATGATAAACAAGAAGATAGAAGAAGCTCTCAACAGACAGGTGAATGCGGAGCAGTATTCAGCATACCTGTATCTGTCCATGTCGGCCTATTTCCAGAGCAAGGGCCTTAAAGGTTTTTCGCACTGGATGGAGGTACAGGCCGCCGAAGAATTCGCTCATTCGAGAAAATTCTATCGTTTCATCTACGACAGGGGCGGCAGGGTCATGCTGAAGGCCATTGATGCCCCGCCGACTGAATGGAAATCCCCTGAGAATGTTTTTGAAGAAATATACAAGCATGAGCAGAAGGTGACCGGCCTCATCAATGATCTCGTCAACCTTTCCATAACCGAAAAGGATCACGCGACAAACAATATGCTCCAGTGGTTCGTCGCCGAGCAGGTCGAAGAAGAGGCCTCGGCACTCGAGATACTTGACGAGCTCAGGCTTATCGGCAGCGACGGTAACGGTCTCCTGATGAAAGACCGTGAACTCGGCCAGCGTGTGCTCAACCTTATGCTCTACACCGGTCTTGCGGGACAGGGCGCTTGATTCAACCGGCACGGTGCCGGTCATGCGACATGCAAGGGCATCGCAGCCCTTATATCATCATTAAGGAGAAAAGAATGAAAAGTTTAAAAGGTACCAAAACCGAAAAAAATCTTCTGGCTTCCTTTGCCGGCGAATCACAGGCGAGGAACCGATATACTTTCTTCGCGTCACAGGCAAAGAAAGAAGGCTATGAGCAGATTGCGGCAATTTTCCTGGAAACAGCCGATAACGAGAAGGAGCACGCGAAGCGCTTTTTCAAGTTCCTGGAAGGCGGCGCCGTTGAAATAACTGCTTCCTATCCGGCCGGCGTCATTGGAAACACCGTGGACAACCTGAAAGCGGCCGCTGAGGGTGAAAATGAAGAGCACACCAGGCTCTACCCCTCTTTCGCCGACATTGCCGATCAGGAAGGCTTCAAAGAAATAGCCATCGCCTGGAGAAAAATCGCCGAAGTCGAAAAGCATCATGAGGAGAGATATCTTGCCCTTATGAACAACATCAAGGACGGATCTGTCTTCAAGAAAAAACAGAATACAAAATGGAAATGCCGCAATTGCGGTTACATCCATGAAGGCGACAGCGCCCCCGAGGCATGTCCGACCTGCCTCCACCCGAAGTCATACTTCGAGGTACTTGCTGATAATTTTTAGGCGTGGTATATAACGAAAAATAAAAAAAGCGGCATGTTGCAATGCCGCTTTTTTATTAAATCAGGAGATTTTGGAGATAAAAGAATCAACAGGTTTTGAGGCCTTCAAAAACAAACCCGGAACCATATTTTGATTCAATATAGTTGACGGTCAAAGCGGGAATCGTTTCAAGAAAACCTGAAACACGCTCATCAACAAGAATTTTGATGTCATCGCTTTCAACGACCTGGTCACTGCAGTTTTCCAGCTCATCCAGAGCCAGTCCCAGACGGGGGCCGCCTCAACCAAAACCGGAAAACACTACCCTGAGGGCAGGTTTATGAAATCCAGATTCGATAAGCGCCTTGCGCAATTTTGCACGGGCATTTGCTGTAATATTAATTTTCAATTATTCCTCCATAAATGGGATTATTCAGAATTTACTAATTTTCTTAAACAATGTCAACATAGTTTTGCAGTATTTTAGATTTTTCTGTATTATCTCATTTGACATTTCATTATTTTTTTTATATTTATTATAAAATAGCATGTCTTAAAACAGTACATTTATTTTTTTCGGGCAGGTGCTTTTATGAAAAATTATGATATTGTCATAATCGGCGGAGATGCGGCGGGTATGAGCGCTGCATCACAGGCCCGGAGGAAAAACAGCAAATTATCGATAATCGTTCTGGAAAAGGGTCAGCATGTTTCTTATGCAGCATGCGGACTGCCCTATTATATTTCCGACGAAGTTAAGGCATCGGAAGACCTGATAGCCATTGACGTCAGTGAATTCATAACCAAGCGAAACATAGAAATCCGCATGAATACCGAGGTTTTCGCCGTTGATTTTTCGGAAAAAACAATTGCCGCCCGTTCAGCCGGAGAAACAATGCAGCTGTCTTACAAAACACTTGTCATAGCCACAGGCGCGCGCGCCGTTGTACCTCAAATCGCGGGAATTGATAATTCCGATGTTTTTTTCCTCCGTAATCTTGCCCAGGGCGTGCAAATCAAGGAATATCTCGCGAAACGCCAACCCCATTCCGGGATAATCATCGGCGGCGGTTTTATAGGTCTTGAAATGGCCGAAGCGCTCCGGAAGAAATCAATAGACGTCACCATTATAGAAAAATTCAGCTCAGTGGCAATGCCGCTGTCGCCGGAAATACGGGAAATCATCACCCGCACCCTTCTTGACAACAGGGTCAAAATCCATGCTTCGGCTTCTATACATAAAATCGAAAAATCCGGCAACAGTCTCTCCGTAACCACAGATGGCGGGATTCACGCGGCTGATTTTATCATTGCCTCTGCAGGGATACTACCCGCAACCGATTTTCTGAGGGGTTCCGGCATTCTTATGAATGAGCGCGGAGCAATCATCGTTGATGAAAAATCGAAGACAAATATCCCGGATGTTTTTGCCGCCGGAGATTGCGCAACTGTTAAAAATCTTATAACCGGCAATGACGTTTATTTCCCCCTGGGGACCACTGCCAACAAGCAGGGCCGGGTAGCGGGGCTCCAGGCGGCCGGTGTCGCAGATGAAGTGTTCAGGGGCTCCGTCGGCTCACAGCTCGTCAAGGTTTTTGATCTCGAGGTTGGCAAAACAGGCCTTAACGCCGAAGATGCGGCGCGGGAAGGGATTCGTGCTGATTCAGCATCCGTCCTCTGGAGGTCGCGGGCATCATACTATCCATCATCACGGGATCTTACCGTTATCCTCACCGTGAACGCGGATACCGGTGATCTGATCGGCGGCGAGGTGGCCGGCACCGACGGAGCAGCGCTGAGGACAAACGTCATTGCCGCCGCGGTCACCGCAAAAATGAAAATAGAGGATGTTGCCTATCTTGACCTGGGCTACGCCCCGCCTTTTGCGCCGGTATGGGACCCGGTGAACGCCGCCGCGCAGAAGCTTATGAAGCGGAAAGGCGTCTAGATCCCGAGCCCGTCGCCGAAAAAGTTTTCTTCGGCCCTGCTCTGCATGACATGGGAACCGGGCGCAACGTCCCTGGTGAGCCACACGTTGCCCCCTATCTCAGCGCCCTTTCCGATGGTAACCCTGCCCAGTATGGTGGCCCCTGAATAGATTATGACATCGTCTTCGACGATGGGATGGCGCGGTATGCCCTTGATGGGGCTCCCCGATGAGTCAAGGGGAAAACTCTTTGCCCCCAGGGTGACGCCCTGGTAAATCCTGACATTGTTTCCGATGACTGCCGTTTCCCCGATAACGGTCCCGGTGCCGTGGTCGATGAAGAATGATTCCCCTATCTTCGCCCCCGGATGTATGTCAATCCCGGTCTCGGAGTGGGCCATTTCCGAAATAATCCTCGGGATCAGGGGGACATCGAGGCAATACAGCTCATGGGCAATGCGGTGGTTGGCAAGGGCTGACAGGCTGGGATAGCAGAAAATCGTCTCCCCCACCCCCTTTGCCGCAGGGTCACCATGGTACGCGGCCTGCGCGTCCAGGGTCAGCAGGCGCCTGAGCCGCGGCAATGAAGTCAGGAACACGCGAGAGACGTCCTTGGATTTTCTTTCGCAATCCTCGCATTCATGGTCTGTTTCGCCGGCCTCGGCGCAGGAAAAACAGAAACCACGCTTTACCTGTTCAGCAAGGTTGCGGTATGCTATATCGATTGACGATCCGATGTAAAACTTCATGGTCTCTGGTTTTACGTCGGAATTGACAAAATAGCCCGGGAACAGTATCGACTTTATCAGGTCCACGAACTCCCTGAGAGATTCCACGGAAGGCATGGGAAAATCATGATAGGTCCGGTGGTATACCGACTGATACGACTCGGGCCTGCAGAGCTCGCCGACGATATCGTTGAAAAAATCATCCGTCAAACGGTCATTGATAGCTCCAATGCCACATTTCATGTCATCCTCCGGTATTGTTAATATCAATAATTAATATACCTGGGGCCATTAATGTCAAGCAGTTCAGGCTGGATTGCAATAGTGCGTTGCCGGTCTGTAACTCGACCGAGACGTCAGGGCGGGCAAATAGCGCAGACGGACCTGAATACTTCAGTTGAGAGGTACCGGTCGCCGCGGTCCGGAAAAAGGACGACAATGGTGGAACCCCGGGAGAGATCTTTTGCCACGGTCATGGCGCCCCACATGGCCGCCCCGCTGGACATGCCGCAGAAGAGACCTTCCTGGAGGGCGAGGTTGCGCGTCGTATCAAAGGCATCGTCGTCGGTGCACTGCAGCTTGAGGTCAAGAAGCGATGGATCATAGATTGCCGGTACAATCGACTCGTTCATGTTCTTGAGGCCCTGGATGCGGTGATTGAGGGTCGGCTCGATGCCTATGACCCTGGTACGCTTATTATGCTCGCGGAAATACCGCGAACACCCCATGAGGGTACCCGTGGTCCCCATCCCTGCGACAAAGGCATCCACCTCTCCTTTGGTGTCCCTGATTATCTCCGGGGCGGTTGTCTCATAATGGGCCAGCCAGTTTGCAGGATTCCCGAACTGGTTGGGCATATAGTATTGCTCGTGGAAATGGTCGATTATATGATGGGCCCTGGTTATGGCCCCGTCGGTCTTGTCGCAGCCCGGCGTGAGTTCGAGCTCCGCGCCCATCGCTATCAGGATCGACCGGCGTTCCTCGCTCACGCAAGCCGGCATGGTCAGCTTGATCCGGTAGCCCATGGCTGATGCTATCATGGCCATGCCGATGCCGGTATTTCCCGACGTCGGTTCAAGAATGACCTTGTCCTTCGTCAGCTCCCCGGACTCAATGGCCTTCTTGATCATGTAATATGCGGGACGGTCCTTGACAGAACCGCCGGGGTTCGCGCCTTCAAGCTTTGCCAGAATCCTCACGCCGGACTTCTTCGGGTCCCAGATCCTGCTCATCTCAACCAGCGGGGTATTGCCTATTGCATCGAGAACGCTTATGACCGTGCCTCCAGCTTCAAATGTAAAGTTATGTTAGATTTTTTCATATCTTGATTTGCAAGTAATTTTTTATCAAAGAGTCAAATTATT